>Ga0210409_10001895_pt1 | contig 26176 bp, 29 predicted proteins | sample IncBWH17MmetaG_FD_161649 | JGI IMG/M metagenome (GOLD analysis project Ga0210409, IMG submission 161649) | Forest soil microbial communities from Barre Woods Harvard Forest LTER site, Petersham, Massachusetts, United States - Inc-BW-H-17-M | ecosystem: Environmental > Terrestrial > Soil >...
CTCGCCGTTCTCCACGAAGGCTTGCATCCAGCCGAGCACGCGCACCCAGCCCTGGCCATGCGCGGCGCAGGATTCGGGGTATCCGGCGAATCCTGCGTGGCGCAGTTTCACGACAGTGCCCCTTCCCATTCGGCGCGGTCCGGAAGAATGCAACCCATGAACATCGCGCGACTCAAGTTCCCAACGCACGACCGTTTTCGGTGGACCGCCATAGCTCGAAACCCATGTATGCACGAGCAGGCGCGGTGGATCAATCTCCAGATACTCGCCGTCGACGCGGAACTTCGTGCCGTCGGCACCGACGCCGACGCTCGAAAATTTCCCGCCCTTGCGCAGATCAGATGTACGCTCAGTGATCTTGTAGAGACCGGTTTGTCCCCACCAGCGCGCCGTCTGGATAGGATCGGTGATGGCCTGAAAGACGCGCTCGGGAGGTGCAGCCACGAAGATTTCCGCTTCGATTGCGTCTTGGTCGGGAGTGACGGCGAGAGTTGCCATGGAGCCTCCTGGAATTGTTCTGCTCGCTGGGAAGAGCTTGTTAACAACTATGCTGATGCCTGACTCGAGCCGCTAAGCCGAAAGCGGCTTGCGCATCTCGATGGTCTCCCCTTTTTCGATGAAAGCCTGTAGCCAGCCCAACATTCTTGGCCAGCCTCTGTAGCTTTGTGCAACTTCGGGGTGGGCGGCGAGTCCGCTGTGGCGGAGTCGGACGAGTGTTCCTTTGCTACTTGCCTCGAGCTCCCATCGGACTGTGGTCCTCACATTGCCGGCCCAACTTGCGACCCACGAGTAAACCAGCAGGCGTGGGGAATCAACCTCCAAATATTCGCCCGCTACGGTGAACTTGCCGCTGTCTCCCCCCTCGCCGGCGCTACGCCATTTACCGCCGGTGCGCACATCACTCTCGTGCAGCGATAGACGCCAGCCTGCCCCAACAATGCAACACTTGTCGGGGTTCAACCAATGCTTGAAATATCTGCTCGGGAGGTGCCGCGATGTAAATCTCGCTGAAATCGCGTCCCGGTCTGGAGTGATGCTCATTGATGCCATGATGCTCAAACCTCCGAGTTCCTTTCGATAAACTTCTTCAGTGCTTCCAGTACTCCAGGCCAGCCGCCCGCGTAGTCCTTGCGGGACGCTGGCAGGCCGGTGAGACCGCTGTGGGTGACGCGCAGCAGCGTGCCGCCTTTACTGGAGGCGAGCTCCCAGCGAACCACAGTGCGTTGCGCGGGATGCTCGTGCCAGTTGGCGATCCAGGTATAGACCAACACGCGCGGCGGATCACACTCGAGCACTTCGCCTTCGCAGTCGAACTGCGAGACGCCGTTGACGTTCAGTTTGCCGTCTTTGGTCGCGTAGCGCCATCGGCCTCCGGGACGCGCATCCATGGCGTAGCTTTCGATGGGGCACTCGGGCGAGTTCCACCATTGCATCGCCTGCGCAGGATCGATAAGCGCCTGGAATACGCGTTCGGGCGGTGCGGCAATGTGAATCTCGCTGACGAGAGCATCCTGGTCGGGGGTGACGACGACGGAAGCCATTCCAATGCTCCTTAGCTATTTTTCGTTCGCTCGCAGAAGTTCTTGACTTGCACGAGCAAGCCAGGCCAGCCCTGGCTGTAACCGGTGCAAGCGTCGGGCAATGCGCCGAGACCGCTGTGCGTTACTTTGAGGTGAGTGCCAGTGGGCGTTGGCGTCAATTCCCAGCGAACCATTGTGCGATGCGAAGGATCACTGTGCCAATTGGCGAACCAGCTGTAGGCGAGCACTCGTGGGCGATCGACTTCCACGACTTCGCCATGGTGATCGAATTCACGGCCGCTGTTTCTCTCACGAGACAGAAATTGCCACTTGCCGCCAGGGTGAGGATCCAGCTCCCAATGCATGATCTGGAAAGCATCGCTATTACCCCACTGTATCGCCTGGTCGCGGTTTATGAGAGCTTCAAACACGCGGTCGGGAGGGGCTGCGACCTCGATTTCCGAGACCACCGCATCGCGATCGGGAGTGATGATGGTCTTCGGCATCGCAGCTCCTTGCAGCCGTTCGATCTAGAGCGCTCCATGTGCGCGCGCGAGTTCGAAATGTTCCTTCATCTCTTTGCCATCCGAAACAAATGTCCACTCTTCGGTGTGGTGGTCGGCGTCAGGAATCGTGATGACGAGCGTGTTCATGTGGCCTGATTTCGGAGTGGCGAGATTGGTGGCGTCGACGAACGTGAAGGTGATGGTCTTGCCGTCGGGCGACATGCTCGCTTGCATGCGGGGCTGATTGCCGGCTCCACAGTAATGAGTGGCAAGCACGCGATTGTTGTCCATGTGGAACATCGTGATCATGTCTTCGTCGCCGAGGATCTCGCTCATCAGTGCCGAACCACCAGAGGTCGGGCGGAAGGTGACCTTGAGATCCTTGCCATTGCTCGCCTTCCCCTCCCAATTGCCGTTCAGCGTTTTGAGTTGGTCGAAGGTTTTCTTGGCGTCCGACTGCGCGTAGGCAGCGCTCGACGCGGCAGCGAGAAGAATGCAGAGCGCGATACGAAGGGATTTCATGAGGGACGATCTCCTTTTCTGGAAGTTCGGTTTTTTCGCGGGCGATGCCCGCTACGGTTCTGTTCAACGTTTCCTGATTTTTCTTTTGGCCCGTGGGAGGTTGCCAAGCTGGGAACGTGCGCGGCCGCGTGCGCAAGCGAGCCGGATTGCTCCGAGTCCGCCCGTTGGGCAAGTTCCTTGGCGTATTCGGCTTCGACAAATGCTTTTAAGTTCGTAAGGCTGGTGGTCCAGAAGGTGCGGTATTGCTCGAGCCATGTGTCAACGGCTCGCAGCGGTTCTGGATTGAGATGGTAGAAACGGTGCCGGCCCTCGCGATGCTCGTTTACCAGGTGCGCTCGGCGCAGCAGGCGCAAGTGCTTCGAGATCGCGGGTCGCGAAACGGGAAACGTCTGGGCGATCTGGCCGGCCGGCTGACGTCCCTTGCGGAGCAGGTCAAGCACAGCCCGGCGGGTCGGATCGGCCAGGGCGCTGAAAGTGGCTTCGGCCGAATATGTAACCGATCGGTTCCGCATAATGCGTAACTGTACGGTTACATGATTGTGGATGTCAAGAGGAAAAAATTGAGGCTGGCCAGGCGGACGACGCATCTGGAATTGCCGGAACCGGCATAGGAGAAAACAGGATCGAGAATCGATCGATACCGAAGTGCACCGTGATTCCGGAGCTTGCCTATCTTGATGTTAAGAAAGCGTCTGCGTGGTTGTGCGACGTTTTCGGCTTCAGCTTGCGGATCGACATGGGGAGTCATCGCGCCCAGCTCAATGTCGGTGAGGGCGCGGTGGTTCTTACTAACTTGCTTGAGCGTGATTCTTCGCCGGACCCCGTGGCGCCAACCATCAATGTCTCGGTGATGGTGCGCGTGCCAGACGTCTACGCGCACCACGAGCGCGTCCAACAGCACGGGGCGCGAGTGGTGCGGCCACCGGCCGATTATCCTTACGGCGAACGGCAGTACTCCGTTCAGGATTTGGCTGGGTATGTGTGGACGTTTACCCAATCAATCGCCGACGCGCCGCCGGAGCACTGGGGAGGGGTGTCGGGACGCCTCTAAATCAGGCCTGTGTAAAGCCCTATCGATGACCGTTCTGGCTGCTCACAAGGTCGAGAAACGCGCGATGGACGCGTGGGTCGTCACTGAGTTCAGGATGGAAGGTGGCAGCCATGGCTTTGTCCTGGCGTACTGCGACCGGGTCGTTCCCTTCCGTGGCCAGGATCTCTACGCTCGGCCCCAGGGACTCTATTTTGGGAGCGCGAATGAAGACCATCTCCAGCGGCGATCCGCCAAACGTCCCCTCGCGGATGGAGCTATCGATCTGCCGGCCGTAGGCGTTGCGGCGGATGCGGATATCGAGTGCGCCCAGTCCGGGCTGGTCGGGATTGGTGACTTCTTTGGCGAGCATGATCGCGCCCGCGCAGGTGCCGAAGGTGGGCTTCAGGCGAACGAACTGCTTCAGCTTTTCGAATCCTTCTGGGCCAAGAATCTTCAGGAACGCGCCCGATTCGCCGCCCGGGATTACGAGGCCGTCGATTTCGTCAAGTTGCTCGGGCTTGCGCACAAGCGCAACGTCGGCGCCCAGTTGCTCGAGGCGTTTCTTGTGAGCGTCAAAGTCGCCTTGGATGGCGAGAACACCAATGGTCATAAGAGGCTTTCAGCCCTCAGCTATCAGCCGTCAGTGGTGCGTACTCTCAGGCCTCTGCCTGAATTCAGAGCTGATGACTGAAAACCGAGAGCTTGTTTTCTACCAACCGCGTGTTTGCAGCATGTGGGCTTCGTCTAGGCTCGATACGGCCAGGCCTTTCATCGCGCCGACCAAATCCTCGCTGACTTCAAGTAATACTTTAGGATCCTGATAGTGGGTGGCGGCGCGCACGATCGCCGTGGCGCGCTTCTCGGCTTCGGCCGGATCGGCGAACTCGGTCGAATTCTTCATAAAGATGCCCGAGCCGACGAAGACGGCTTCGGCTCCCAGTTGCATCACGAGCGACGCGTCGGCCGGAGTCGCAATGCCGCCCGCGGAGAAGTTCGGCACCGGCAGCTTCCCTTCCTTGGCAACGATGCGAATCAACTCGTAAGGGGCTCCGTGCTCCTTAGCCTTGGCATAGAGTTCTTCGTCGCTGAGTACGGTGAGGATCTTCATCTCCTGCACGATCTGGCGGATGTGCTTCACGGCGTGCACGACGTCGCCCGTCCCGGCCTCACCCTTGGTGCGGATCATGGCTGCGCCTTCGGCAATGCGCCGCAAGGCTTCTCCTAGATTGCGGGCACCGCAAACGAACGGAACCTTGAAGGCGTGTTTGTCGACGTGATGAGCTTCGTCAGCCGGGGTGAGAACTTCGGATTCGTCGATGTAGTCGACACCTAGTTCTTGGAGAATCTGCGCTTCTGCAAAGTGCCCGATACGGCACTTGGCCATCACCGGAATCGAGACGGCTGCCATGATCTCGCGGATTTTCTTAGGGGACGCCATGCGAGCCACGCCGCCCTCAGCGCGGATTTGCGCCGGGACGCGTTCGAGCGCCATGACAGCAACAGCACCGGAGCGCTCGGCGATTTCGGCCTGCCCGGCATCAGTGACGTCCATAATCACGCCGCCCTTAAGCATTTCGGCCAAGCCAGTCTTCAGCCGAAGGCTGGTGGAGTTTCCGTTGTCCTGTGACATTTGGTTAATCCCTTTCTCGAACTTCTTTATGTCCGCCCTCTAAAATGCTATTTCAGAATTGGACTTACGAACACATCCATTTACGGTATTCTTTCCATACCACTTTATGCCGCGTGGAACAACAGCGCTGCCTTTAAGTTTGCCGTTGCCGAGACGCGGGATCAGTTTGTATCGATGGTTTTATGAGGAATTGCGTACGGCGATCCTGGACAGCAGTTTGAGACCGGGTATCCGTCTGCCCGCGACTCGCGACTTGGCATCGGCTTATCGAATGTCACGCGCCACCGTTGTTACAGCCTTCGAGCAGCTGAAATCTGAGGGATATGTGGAGGGCAAAGCCGGGTCCGGAACCTACGTAAGCCAGGTGCTTCCAGAACAGTTGCTCGATGTGCGCGGACCTCGATCGGAAAAGCGACTTCCGCATCGTCGGGTCGCCTTGTCGGAATATGCGCGTCGTCTGCAGCCATTTCGGGGTACTGCTCAGCGGCCGTTGCGGGCGTTTCGCCCGAACCAGCCGGCGCTGGATATGTTTCCAACCACGCTGTGGGCGCAGGTGGCAGCGAGACGACTTCGTCGGGTCTCGGCGAACCTGCTCGCTGGAGGCGAAGCGCTCGGTTACCGCCCACTGCGGCAGGCCGTCGCTGACTATCTGAACAGCTCGCGTGGTGTGAAATGTTCCGCGGAACAGGTGCTGATCCTTTCCGGAGCACAGGAGGCGCTCGATCGCACCGCTCGAATTTTGCTGAACCCTGGTGAACCGGCGTGGACGGAGGAACCGGGTTATCCGGGAGCCTCGGTTGTTTTCCGCGCCGTCGGTGCGCGCATCTGTCCGGTGCCGGTCGACGGCGAAGGTTTAGATCTGGATCGTGGCCGCGAGAAATGGAAGGCGCCCCGACTTGTGTACGTGACCCCCGCCCACCAGTTTCCACTGGGCGTCACAATGACCTTGCGCCGGCGGTTGGCGTTGCTGGAGTGGGCGCGGCACGCGGGAGTTCTCATCTTCGAAGACGATTACGACAGCGAATATCGTTACTCGGGACGGCCGATTCCGGCGCTGCAGGGGCTGGACCGATCTGGGGTCGTGATCTTCGCGGGCAGTTTTAGCGCAGTGCTCTTCCCTGCTCTGAGGCTGGGGTATCTCGTGGTCCCGCCGGAGATGGTGGATGTGTTCGCCGCAGCCGAATCGGTGACCACGCATCATCCGCCGCTGCTCGAGCAGGCCGTCTTGTGCGACTTCATCACCGAAGGACATTTTGCGCGGCATATCCGCCGCATGCGCGAACTCTATGCCGAGCGGCTGTCGGTCTTGCTCGAATGCGCGCGAGACAAGCTGGCCGATGTCCTTGAGACTTCCAGCGTTGAGGCTGGGCTGCAAACGGTCGGCTGGCTGAAACGAGGACTGAAAGCCGAGCGCGTCGCGGAACTCGCTGCTGCCCGCGACGTTGAAGTGGTTCCGTTGAGTCAATATGCATCTGGCCGATCGCGGCGAGAAGGATTGATTCTGGGATTCGCGGCAGTGGATCCGAAGGAACTGCGGAGAGGCGTGGAGGAATTGGCCAGGGTGCTGAAAGCTTAAGGCACGAGGGCAATCGATCACGTCGAGCTGCGCGCGACCGGGCGGACGAGGCGTCCCGCCTCACGTGTATCTCGCTTATACGTTCGATTGTTACTTATCCACGAACTTCGCGAACATTTTTTTTGGATCGACCGCGATGAACAATCCCTTGCTGCGTGCCAGTACTTCGCCCTTCTGATTCAGAAGCTCGGCCATATTGACGTGCCTGCGTCCTTTCACGCGGACCTCTCGGGATTCGACCCGCAACGGTTTATTTAAGGGCACCGGCTTGACGTAGTTCACCGTGATCTCCGAGGTGAGCGCAATGACGTGCCGCAGCTTGTTCACCTTGCCCATCGCTTCATCGAGGATGGTCGCGATGATGCCACCGTGGCAGTGGCCCGGAGGTCCCGTGTACCGTTTTCCGAGACGAAACCGGCAGACAAAGCAGTCCCGGTCTTCGTCGTAGTTAAACTTCAGGCGCATGCCTTCAGGATTGTTCTTGCCGCAACCGAAGCAGTAATTCTTTTGGAGGCGCACGTAGCGAGTGTCGTGGCCTTGCCCGCGAAGTCTGGAACGCATACGACAATCATAGTAACGCGTGCGCCGAAAATCGCTCGCCGCGCGCAGCCCTTTCGCGTCAGCGCGCGACAAAGTGTCTTGCGTTTGTCACACATGCATGTGATAGACTTCCCGGCCATCCGCAGTTTTCCGTGTCGATCGCGCTGCGGTGTGGGAAATCCAGGCACCCTGGAGGTCGTGGTAAATGGGCCTCGCTCTTCTCGTGGTCATCTGGCTGATCACTTTCATCAGCACCTACTTCTTTATCGCCAAAACGTGGTGGTTGCCGCTGGGAGTCTCCGCTGCTGCGCCGGCAATTGACCATCAGTTTGCCGTCACCTACCTGGTGATGGGAGTGGTTTTCGTGCTGGCGCAATGCTCACTTGGATACTTCGTGTGGAAGTATCGGGACCGTGGAGAGCAGTCCAAGGCGGAGTACTCGCACGGCAATACCAGTCTCGAAGTTGTGTGGACTGTGCTGACGGCGATCCTGTTTGTCGGACTCAATCTGATGGGCAGCCGTATCTGGGCGGCCGAACGTTTCGAGCCGGCCGCAGATAGCGCCTTGAAGGTGGAGGTCACGGGCATGCAGTTCGCCTGGTACTTCCGCTATACCGGTCCGGACGGAAAATTTGGTCTGACTAGTCCCAAGCTCATGGACCCATCATCGGGCAGCGAAGCGGCAATCGGACTCGACCCCTCGGATCCCTCCGCCAAAGACGACGTTGTCACGGGCACCCTGTTTCTACCCGTGAATCGCCAGGTTGACCTCACTCTACGAGCGGTAGATGTCATTCACAGCTTTTTCATCCCTAACATGCGCTTCAAGCAGGACGCTGTCCCCGGCCTCGCCATACACATGCACATCACGCCTACTGAGATCGGCGACTATGAAATCGCCTGCGCCGAACTCTGCGGGCTGGGACATTACAAGATGCACGGCATGGTGAAAGTTGTCAGCCAGGAAGACTTTGACAAGTGGCTGGCGGCACGGGAGGCGGAGAAACAATAATGGCTAGCTCGGAAATCGTCCACGCACACGCGGCTCCCCAGGGCTTTATTCGAAAATACATCTTCAGCCTTGATCACAAGATCATCGGGATTCAGTATTTTTTCCTGGCTTTGACGGCGGTATGGGTCGGGATGGTCTTGTCTCTACTCATGCGTATTCACCTGATCTGGCCGGACGCGAACCTTCCGTTGCTCGGACATATTCAGCCGGAGACCTATCTCAGTTTGCTGACGATGCACGGCACGATCATGGTGTTCTTCGTGCTAACCACGGCACCGCAAGGCGGATTCGGAAACTATTTTCTTCCAATTCAGATCGGTGCCCCTGACATGGCCTTTCCCGTCCTGAACATGCTTTCGTTCTGGACCACGTTTGTCGCGTTCGTCGTGATGATTGCGGCTTTCTTCGTGACCGGGGGCGCACCGCTTCATGGCTGGACTGGATATCCGCCGCTCAGCGCAATCCAATCGACGGGACCGGGCGAGGGCTTGGGCGCGGATCTATGGATCACCAGCATCGCGATTTTCTGCGCCGCGTCGTTGATGGGAGCGTTGAATTTCATCACCACCACACTCGATCTTCGAGCGAAGGGCATGTCGCTGATGCGCATGCCGTTGACGGTGTGGTCATGGTTCATCACGGCGATCCTTGGATTGCTGGCCTTCGGAGTGCTGTTGTCGGCGGGGATTCTGCTGCTGATGGATCGCAACCTTGGCACCAGCTTTTACGTTCCGCTGGTCGTGGTCAATGGACAGGTGATGGGACATCGCGGCGGCTCACCGCTGCTCTGGCAGCACTTGTTCTGGTTCTTCGGGCATCCCGAGGTGTACATCGCGATTCTGCCCGGCATGGGAGTGGCTTCACAGCTGCTGTCGACCTTCTCCCGCAAACCGATCTTCGGTTATCGCGCCATGGTCTACGCGATGCTCGCCATCGGATTTCTGGGCTTCATGGTGTGGGGCCACCACATGTTCATGAGCGGCATGAATCCGTGGTCGGCATTCGCGTTCTCAATCCTGACCATGTGCATCGGCGTGCCGTCAGCCATCAAGACGTTTAATTGGTTGGGAACTTTGTGGCGCGGCAACGTTCGTCTTTATTCGCCGATGCTGTTCGCCATCGGTTTCGTATCGTTGTTTGTGTCGGGCGGTCTGAGCGGCCCGTTCCTGGCGCAGCCCACGCTCGACATCCCGCTGCACGATACCTACTTCGTAGTCGGGCATTTCCATTTGATCATGGGTGTGGCTGCGATCTTCGGCATCTTCGCTGCGACCTACTACTGGGTTCCAAAGATGTTCGGCCGCATGATGAACGAAACTCTGGGCAAGCTTCACTTCTGGTTCACGTTCATCGGTACCTACGCGATCTTTATGCCAATGCACTATCTCGGCATGGCCGGACATCCGCGGCGCTACTCGCAGCTTACGGAAGTCGGGTACTTACACAACCTTCTGCCCTTGCAGCGCTTCATTTCGATCGCGGCGTTTATCACGATCGGGGCGCAAGTCATCTTCGTTCTCAACCTGTTCTGGAGCATCTTCCGCGGTCCCAAGGCTGCCGATAATCCGTGGGAGGCGACGACCCTGGAATGGAGTACGGCCACCCCGCCACCGCACGATAACTTTGGTGGTCACACGCCGGTCGTGCACAACGGGCCTTACGAATATGGAGTCCCTGGGGCTGCGCGCGACTTTGTAATGCAGACCGATCCAGCGATCAGCCCGCACCCGGCACACTAGGCCCGAATCAGGCATGGCAACCTTGAGTCCGAATCTTGCAGTCAGGGCCCCTCGAACCCGCGATACCGGCGGAGGGGATCCTCCGTCCTATGGCGGCGGTGGGAACGGCAACGAGCGCGGCGGAAACGAGTCATCGGATTACGGTGGAAGACTGAGGCGGGCCAGGCTCGGCCTCGTAGTGGGCTTGACCGCGGTCGTCATGCTCTTCGTTGGGTTCACGAGTGCCATGCTCGTCCGGCGTGGACTGCCGACGTTTGATCAGCAAACCAATACCTATTCCCGTGACTGGATTCCGATCCGGCTTCCGTGGGCGTTGATCCTGATCAACACGGGAGTACTGCTTGTAAGCAGTGTGACCATCGAATTCGCGCGCCGCGACATCGCGAGGCAGATGGCACTGGCTCCAGTGCGATCGATTCCGGGAGTATCGCTCGGTGATGAATGGCGATTCCCGTGGCTGGGCAGCACGGTCGTGCTGGGTCTTGGTTTCCTGGTTGGACAGTTTCTTGTATGGCGGGTGCTGCAACAGCAACACGCCTTCGTGAATAAGAATCCGAGCAACTCTTTCACCTATTTGCTGTTGGGAACCCACGCCGTGCACCTGGCGGGAGGAGTGATCGCTCTGATGTATGCGGCCGCTACGACATGGCTGCATCGGCCGGTAGAAGCCCGCAGGATTGTGATCGATGTAGCAGCCTGGTACTGGCACTTCATGGCTTTTCTGTGGATGTATATTTTTGCCGTGCTCCTGATCGCTCGGTAGTTGCAGGCTGGTTTCTTCAACAAGGAGATGCCCTGACGATGGCAACAGTGGAACACGCGGTGCCGCAAGATGCGTTTGAACCGTCGCTGTTTGGCACCTATTCGAAAAAGGTCGGCATGTGGCTGTTTCTTGCCTCCGACTCCCTGACGTTCGGAGCGTTGCTGTTTGCATACAGTTACAACCGCATCGCGAATCCGGCATGGCCGACTCCGTTCGGCAAAGAAAGCATTGCAAACGCGACGGTGATGACGGCGTGCCTGCTGTCCAGCTCGCTGACCATGGTGCTGGGAGTGCTCGCGGCGAATCGCGGCGATAAGGCATGGACGCGCAACTGGCTGTTGGCCACGATGTTCTTTGGCACAGCGTTCACCGTTCTGCATGCGATGGAATGGACCAAGCTGATGGGCGAGGGCATGATCCCATCGAGTAACCCGTGGGCGGCCACCGTACCGCAATTCGGAGGTACGTTCTTCACCCTGACCGGCATGCACATGCTGCACGTGACGATCGGCGTGATTTATCTCGGCGTCATCGCGCTGCGAAAAAAGTTTCTGCCGGTTTTGTTCGCGCTGTGGCTGGTCGGTTGGCTCGTAACGCCGGCCGGCAGCATCTTCCATCTGGGCATTCATGTGCTTTTGATCGGCGCCATTGTGTCGGCCATAATTCTGTTCCTCAAACCAAAGGATTACGACGCGCATGATGTCGAGGTCTCGGGACTTTATTGGCACTTTGTCGACCTGGTGTGGATGTTCATTTTCCCGTTGGTGTATTTGATGTCCACGAAGATTTAGATCCGACCAGGAAAGGATTGCGCTATGCACGATATCGCTCATGACGAAAGCAAGGCGATTTACTTCTGGGTATGGGCTGGCCTGATCTTTCTGACGGGAGTGGAAGTAGTCCTGGCCTACGAGCAGGTTCTGCAACCGGTGCGGATGTTGGAGGTGCTACTGGTCCTCTCCGTCGTGAAGGCCGCGATGATCACGCTATACTTCATGCATTTGAAATCTGAGATTCGTACCATGCGATGGCTGCTGATCATCTCGGTGACGGCTTGTTTCGCTCTGATGTGGATTTTCTTCTTCCCCGATGCGCAGCGCATTTTGAACCTGGGGGTGAAATGAAGAAGCGCGTTCTAGTGGTGGCTGCTTTTCTCGGGTTGTGGGCAGCGCCAGCTTTCGCTCAAGGCTGCGCCATGTGCTACTCCAACGCGACCGGGGCGACCAAGGACGGTCAGCGAGCGATCAGTAAAGGAGTACTGGTGCTGCTCGTGCCGCCGCTCGCTTTTATGAGCGTCGGTGTAGGTCTCGCTTTTCGTTACGGTCGGAAGCGGGACGAAGAAAACGAATGAAAACTTCGAAAGTGTTCTAATTGATTCTGGGCGGATCGGTCTTCGTCTCTCCCAAGCTTTGATAGCGGCTCTCCAACAGGGTTACTTCTTCTCCGCCCATCGTGCTCAGCAGTTCCCGCGCCCATTCCGAGTGCGCCACATGATCGCAACTCACGAGGATGAAGGCGGCATTTTCGCGTAGCCGACTGTTGTAACGAACTGCTTCGGCCTGAGGAATTCCGAGTACACCGAAAACTCCCGCATCAGCATCGGCGCTCAGCAACTCTTCGGGAAGCGCCAGCGCGCGCAGAAAATCGCTCGATCCGACGAACATGCGGACATCGGAAATTACAACCGCTCCGTAGGTCGCCAGCCACGCGATTACTCGTTCCGGTGCCGCGTCACGGAAGGACTCGCGCGGCATGTGAGCCTTCCAGTTGCGAACACGTTCTGCTATCGGGTGCTCGGACGTAAGCAAGACGCACAGATCGGCGTCTTCAAATCCGGCGTGATTGAGGGCTCGAAATACATTTTCCAATTGCGACTCAGGGGGGAAAAAACCGTAGGCGGCTGCCCTATTGTCTAAACTCATTTTGATTCCAATTGATTCCAAAAATCTCCCCGTATGATTGCAGTGGTTCGTTGCGCTTGATGAAGCTTACTTCTTAGGCGTTGCATAGCAGTCACCAGACTCCTGTCGATCAGGGAAATGCCTTATTTCAACCTTGATTCCCTTCCATGTTTGCGAGGCATTCCCACGGTTTTTGCGCGACCTATATACATGGTTTCGAAACACTGTTATCGAATGTGTAGTGAAGATATTTCCACTCAAGCGAGAAAAATTCCCGGGATGATTCCTGTAGTCACTCCATATGGGCACGGCGTACTCATCCGTTTGGGAGGACGGACTGTTTTGGCACGGTGTTTGCACCCTCATCCCAGAGTAGATCAGAGCAGCGAAAAGGAGGCGGTTATGCGAAAACTTCTCTGGAGCGGTTCAGTTCTCGCCTTAGCGCTGAGTCTCTCAAGTGCGGGGGTTCTCTACGGACAAGACCCGAAATCCCCGAATGATCAATCTCAGGCACAAACCGGAGACCGAAATCCTGCGCAACCGCAACAGAAGTCGTTCACAGGCGTAATCGTGAAAGATGGGAATCGGTTGGTGTTGCAGGATCCCTCCTCAAAATCGCGCTATAAAGTCGACGACGAAGCCAAGGTCCAGGATTACGTGGGCAAACAGGTGAAGATCATCGGAAGCCTCGACGCGTCGACGAACATCCTGCACGTCGAGAGCATTGAACTTGTCTCTTGAACCCGCGAGCGCGACGGTGGCGTCAGCGCCTGTTGTATGAGAAGCGACGCCTTTCTTAAGAGTGGATAACCGCAAACTTGGTTAGGAGATCTGGATGCAAAGATACGATGTTCCTACAGCTGTGACTTTTCTTTTTGCGGGGCTCGGATTCGGTGCCCTAGTCGCGATCATGCTGGCACCTCGGCCACGCTCCCGCAGGTGGATAAGAGAACCAGAGTCAGCGCGCCGCTTCGAGGAATTGGAGGAAGAGGAAGCCTTCGTGGGCCCTGCCGTATAATAGAGGGATTCCGTTGCCCCGCTGAGGCTTCTGTGTACCTATCAGGTCTCAGAAGAGTTCGGCGGGACACGGCGGTCCCTAGTGAAGATGTCCACTGAAAGCATCGTTGTTCGCGGCGCCCGCGTTCATAATCTGAAAAGCATCGATTTTTCGATTCCCCATAACACTTTGACTGTGGTGACAGGGGTATCCGGGTCGGGCAAATCCTCGCTCGCGTTCGATACAGTTTATGCCGAAGGTCAACGACGTTACGTCGAATCGCTCTCGGCCTACGCGCGGCAGTTCCTGGAAAGAATCGAGAAACCCGACGCCGATGTGATTGATGGCATTGCTCCTGCGGTCGCCATTCGGCAAAAAAACACCACGCGCAACCCGCGATCGACGGTCGCGACGGCGACGGAGATTTACGACTACCTGCGCCTGCTGTACGCACGGATTGGCCGCACCTATTGTCTGAAGTGCGGGCAGGAAGTTAAGAAAGATTCGGTCGATGAAGTGGCCGATTCGATCATGGCGATGCCGGAAGAGACGCGATTGCAGGTGCTGTTCCCTTTACAGAGTGCGACGCGGGCTCTTGAGAGCGCTGAAAAGAAAAAAGGCCGAGCACGCCAAAAAGCGGAACAGGATTCCGCCCGCCTGCCCTCCGATTTACTGAGGAGCCGCCTGCTCGACCTGCGTACTCGTGGTTTCAACCGGCTCTATCAAAATGGACAGATCTTCGAGTTCTCCACCCCCGAATCGCTTCTCGATATCGATTTCGGTGCGCCGGTTTTCATTCTCGTCGACAGACTGGTGGTATCCGCTGAAGCACGTTCCCGCATTGTGGATGCGATTGAGATCGCATACCGTGAGTCAGGGGAAGTTATTTTCGAACCCGTTCCGACTGAAGACGAAGCGTCGCGGCAATTGCGCTTCAGCCAGCGTTTCGAGTGCAAGCGCGATCACATTCGTTACGACGAGCCAGAGCCTAGCCTTTTCTCGTTCAACAACCCGTATGGTGCCTGCCCGCGCTGTCAGGGGTTTGGCAACACCATTGATTTTGATCTCGATCTGGTGATTCCCGACAAGTCGAAGACGCTTAACGAAGGTGCGATCGAGCCCTGGACGAAACCGAAGTATCGGCCCCTATTCACCGAATTGAAGCGCTACGCGAAGCAAGCGAAGATTTCTCTGGATGTTCCTTGGTCCGAACTCGACCCAGAGCATCAGAAATGGATTGTTGACGGCGAAGGAAAGTTCCCTGGAGTTCGCGGATTCTTCGCTCATCTGGAACGCAAGAAGTACAAGCTACACGTGCGTGTGTTCCTTAGCCGCTATCGCGGCTATTCGACGTGCACAACATGTGGCGGAGCTCGCCTGCGCATCGAGGCGCAGCAGGTTCGAATCGGGGACAAAAACATATGCCAGGTATGCTCCCTCACAGTGGAGGAGGCTGCCGAGTTCTTTCGCTCGATCGAACTTACGCCGCAAGAAGCGGCGATTGGCGAGAAGCTGCTGGTCGAGATCCAGGAGCGGTTACGTTTTCTGAACGACGTGGGTCTGGAATATCTCACTCTCGACCGACTTGCTTCGACCTTATCGGGAGGCGAAGCCCAGCGTATTCAACTGGCGACCTCTCTGGGCTCCAGATTGGTTGGGACCCTGTACGTACTCGATGAGCCGTCGATCGGGCTGCACAGCCGCGACACGCACCGTCTGATAAAAATTCTCCGCGATTTACGTGATCTGGGGAACACGATTCTCGTAGTCGAACACGATCCCGACATCATGAAGGCTTCCGACCGCATCCTCGATCTCGGCCCTGGTGCCGGCGAGAATGGGGGAAAGGTCATCGCAGAAGGCACGTTTGCAGAAATCAAAAAAGTGCCCACCTCCCTGACCGGGCGCTATCTGTCTCACGAATTGCGGATTCAACTGCCAACCACACGGCGTAAGCCCGGAGCGCAGACGATCAAGATTCACGGCGCCCGTGCGCACAACCTCAAAAACATCAACCTGGAGATCCCTCTGAACATGTTGGTTGCAATTACCGGCGTGTCGGGGTCTGGTAAGTCAACCCTGCTTCACGATGTCTTGTACCGGGCCGTCGCCATGGAGAAGAAGCAGACCAACGGCGCGCAGCCGACCTCAGTGTCATGGGAAAGTGTAGACGGTGCAGATTACCTAGATGAGGTCGTACTCGTGGATCAGTCGCCGATTGGGCGCACGCCCCGGTCGAATCCTGTGACCTATATCAAGGCGTTCGACGCCATTCGAGATCTGTTCGCATCGTTGCCTGAAGCACAAAAGCGGGGATTTTCGGCGGGCCATTTTTCCTTCAACATCCCCGGCGGCCGCTGTGAGACGTGCCAGGGGGACGGTACTGTCACCGTCGAGATGCAGTTTCTCGCAGATGTTGAACTTATCTGCGAAGAGTGCAAGGGGACGCGTTATAAGCCACAAGTTTTAGAAGTCCGCTACAAGGGCAAGAACATTCATGAGGTGCTGAACCTAACGGTTAAGGAGGCTCTAAAGTTCTTCGCCGAGGTTCCCAAGATAACGGAGAAGCTGCGCACTCTCGAAGAAGTTGGCCTCGGCTACCTCCGCCTCGGGCAGTCGGCAACAACCCTTTCCGGAGGTGAGGCGCAACGCATGAAGTTGGCGGCTCGGCTGCAGCCGGGTGCGGGCGAGATTGGTCGCCCTTCGTCCTCGGGTGATGTGTCACGTCGCAAACGGCGTGTTTTATACATCTTCGACGAACCGACAACCGGCCTCCACTTCGATGACGTCAGTAAACTGCTTTCCGCTTTCCGGCGTCTAATCGATGCAGGGGGGTCGATCGTAGTCATCGAGCATAATCTCGAGGTGATCAAAACCGCGGATTGGGTCATTGACCTTGGTCCCGAGGGTGGCGATCGTGGTGGTTACGTGCTGGGGTCGGGGACTCCGGAGATGATCGCACAGCTGCCCAACTCCTATACTGGGCACTATCTGGCTGGGGTGCTAAACGGCAATGGAGCGTCCAGTTCCAATGGGCACAAGTAGACGGCTCCTCTGGAGCGCGGACTGCGCAATTCTCGTCGTTTCGATCGTTCTCGCTTTTTCGCAGCTGATCAGCAGCCAAACATCGTCCGGCAAAACTGTCCGTCATCGCCAGGTTCAAGTTGAAGATCAATCGCAGTCGCCAGAGCTATCGCAAGCGGAAGCCGCCATCGAGAAGAAGAACTACGCTGCCGCCGAACCGCTCCTGAAGAAAGTAGTTGGCTCTCAGCCGAACAACTACCAGGCCTGGTTCGATCTTGGGTTCGTCTACAACGCGCTTGGCCGCCCACAAGACTCCATCAACGCATATCGCCAGTCTGTTTCAGCCAAGCCTGAGGTCTTCGAGTCGAACCTGAATCTGGGACTGATGCTGGCGAAAAACAAACAGCCCGGTGCGGATGAATTTCTGCGGGCTGCAACCACGCTGAAACCGACCAGCCACGTTGATCAGGGACATGCGACGGCATGGCTCGCGCTCGCGCACTCCGTTCAAGATACAAACCCCGAGGAGGCTATCGAGGCGTACCAGAAGGCATCGGCCCTGCAGCCCAAGGATCCGGAGCCTCACCTTTCCGCCGGCCAACTCTATGAAGAACAAAACAAGCTCACCGAGGCAGAGCAGGAGTACAAGCAGGCCCTGGCGCTTGACTCTACCTCTTCGGATGCGATCGTGGGCTTGGCGAACGTGTACATGCGCGAAAAGCGCTTGCCCGAAGCTGAAGACTATTTGCGAAAGGTGGCAACGCAAAGGCCGAACGATCCAGTGGTGCACGAGCAGTTGGGGCGGGTTCTGGCTGCTGATCAGAAGTATGATGACGCTATCGCCGAGTTGCAATCGGCTCTGAAACTGGCACCGAGCGATGTCGGCGCACGCCGCGACCTGGCCGATGTGTATGTAAGCGCAGGCAAATATGCTGAAGCCGAATCTCTCTATCGTTCGCTGCTGGCAGCACAGCCGAATGATGCGGAACTCCACCACCGGTGCGGTCAGATACTGATGAAGCTTAAGAATTTCGGCGAGGCCGAACAACAGTTTCTGGCAGCCCTGAAATTGAAGCCAGACTGGGGTGCAGCATACGGGGACCTGGCTGTAGCCGCTAACGAAAATCAGGACTATCCGCTGGCAATCAAAGCGCTCGACATGCGCGCGAAGTACCTGCCGGAGATCCCGGTCGGCTACTTTCTTCGCGCAACTGCCTATGACCACTTGCGAGACTTCCACCAGGCTGCCGCCAACTACCACCTCTTCCTGCAAGTGGCGAACGGGAAGTATCCTGATCAGGAATGGCAGGCGAGGCATCGCCTGATCACCATCGAACCAAAGAAGTGAACGCACGCATGCGCTTTTGGAGAATAGTCCTTTTTCTTCCGTTGGCAATCGCCATCAGTTCCGCGGCTCCGAGCCAGCAGACCGTCGACGAACTCAAGGCACGCCTGCAAAGTATGAGGCCAGAGGACCGCGGTAACATCGCTCTTGAGATTGCCGAACGGCAGGTCGCGGCCGCCAATCAATTGTTTAATCAAGGGAAGGTGGACGAGGCGCAGTCCGCAGTGAAAGATGTCGTTTCCTACGCCGGTCAGGCTGGCGAAGCGGCTGGACAATCTGGCCACCACATAAAAAATACGGAGATTGCCTTGCGGAAGATGGCCCATCGCCTTGCTGATATCAAGCGAACGGTCCCGTTCGATGATCAACCGCCCGTACAGTCCGCTATCGATTCCCTGGAAAAAATACGCACCGATCTTCTCAACAAGATGTTCGGCAAGAAGGAAAAATGAAATTCGCGGTTCTTCTTAGTTCGCTCCTGTTCGTGGTTGGGCCGTCGTTCATGGTGGCACAACACCATAGTGATCCGTTGACACAGCCCGAGATCGATCAACTTCGCGACACCGCGGTTGAGCCAGAGTTGCGAATGAAGCTCTACGTGCAGTTCGCGCGTTCGCGACTGGTGTCATTGGAACAAATGCGCTCCGATTCCAAAACCACCGACCGGGCTCACCAGACGCACAAGATGCTGGCGGATTTTATCGCCGTTTACAACGAGCTCAACGACAACCTCGATAATTTCGTGGGACGGCGAGTGGACCTTCGGAAGGCACTCAAGTGGGTGATTGAGGGCGATACGGAATTCCAAGCAAAACTGCGGGCCCTCAAGGGCGATACGCGCACCACCCCGCAAGAGGCCGCGGAATACCAGTTCGTGCTCTCCGATGCGATTGAGTCGGTCGATACCGGCGCTGAAGATCACCATAAACTGCTCAATGAGGAAGAAGAGGCTTGGAAGCACAGGAAGAAGGGCAAGACCTGAATGGGCACATCTTGAGGCCTCTAGTTAGCGTGCTACTCTAGCTTCAAGGTGAGTGGCAATATCCTCAAAATCTTTGAAGAAAGTTATCGTGAGCTTCGTCCGCACTCTGACCTGCCGCCAATCACTGTAGAGTTCTTCGCCTTTGCGAACATCAACAACACCATTCGCCTCCGCGAGGGGAAGTTGTTGGTACGTTTATCGGATCTGCTGGAGGGCGCCCCGGAAACAGTGTTGCGGGCGATCGCCCATATTCTGCTGGCGAAGATCTATCGCAAACCGATCGAGCGAGCGCCGGCAACCCGGTATCGGAAATACGTGCAGAGCCATGACATCCGAAGCAAGGCACATCTTGTGCGGCAACTGCGTGGCCGCAAGCGGATGGCGTCTCCCAAAGGCCATGTCTATGATCTCGAAGCCATTTTCGAGGACCTGAATCTTCGGCTGTTTGGCGGGATGATGGCGCGGCCGCAGATGAGTTGGAGCCAGGGGCGCGCCCGCAATTTACTCGGGCACTACGACCCCTCGCATAACGCAATCGTGGTAAGCCGCCTGTTCGATCATCCAGCGGTTCCCCGCTACGCGGTGGAGTACATCGTGTATCACGAGATGCTCCACCTGCGACATCCGGTCAAACTTAACGGGAGCCGACGCTGCGTTCATTCCGCCGAGTTCCGCGCTGAAGAGAAATTATTTCCGCAACTTGAAGCGGCTCAGAGGTTTCTGCGACGGCTGTGAAACGCGCTGCCTTTCGGGGCAACTCCCTTTGTTGTGATAGAGATCACCGGCGGACGTGATCTCACGCGTTGACGGGGTCCAGCGCCGGACGCTATCCTTATAAAGTTGAAATTGAAATTCATTTTCAAAATCTAAGGAACGTGTTCTTGCCATGCTGCAGGCCTTCATCATCACGCTGCGCGAAGGGGTTGAGGCTGCCCTGATCGTGGGCATCACCCTCGCCTATCTAGCCAAGATCGGCCGCAACGACTTGCGCCGTTCGGTCTTTGCTGCTCTGGGAGCAGCTTTCGTGGGCAGCATCGGCGTTGCTGTTCTTATCTCCCGCTTTCATCTGAATGAAGACATCGTGGAAGGTTGGGTCATGCTCGCTGCCGCCTTCTTTGTGATCACCATGATTATCTTCATGATGCGCACGGGCAAGAAGATGAAGGGCGAGATCGAGAGCAAACTTGGCGCCCTGGCCGGAAAAGGCTCGCGCCTCGGAGTTTTCCTGTTCGTATTCTTGATGGTGATGCGCGAAGGCGCTGAAACTGTTCTGGTCCTTTCTGCCGTTACTCTCAACTCCACCGAACTCATGAGCTTTATCGGGACGCTGCTTGGCGTGATGGCTGCAATCGGCTTCGGCGTAATGTTCGTCAAAGGCAGTGTGCGCATCAATCTGCAGAAGTTTTTCCGGGTGACGACGGTCATCCTGTGGTTTGTAGCGGCGCAATTGATCATCGCTGGGCTCCACGAACTGTCGGAAAACGGCGTACTTCCCTCCTCCAAGCGGGAGATGGCCCTGATCGGGCCGATCGTTCGGAACGATGTGTTCTTTTTCGTGACGATCTTTGCCTTGGCGGCCCTGATGGTGCTCTTCGAAGTGAAGTCGCGGCAAGCGGCACCCGTGCCAGCCAGTTCGGCGGAGCGCCGGAAAGCCAAATGGAGCGCGCGGCGGGAACGCCTCTGGATGGCTTCTGTTTACGTCAGTTCGTTCCTGTTCATCATGCTGGTTACGGCTGAGTTCATTTACGCCAAGAGCCTGAGCGCTCCACAGAAGGCGACGGAAGTCGCGTTCGTTAACGGGCAGGTGTCGATCCCATTGAATCAAGTGCAGGATGGCGACATTCACTTTTTCCGGGCGAAAGAAAACGGGGTGGACGTGCGCTTCTGGCTGTACCAGAAGCCGGACGGCAAAATTGCCACCGTCCTCGATGCTTGCGAGATCTGCGGTTCCGTCGGCTTCTACAAGGGAACCACCGGTGTAGTGTGCAAGAACTGTGCCGCTCCGATTAATCCGCAATCGGTCGGCATGGCGGGGGGCTGCAATCCGGTTCCTCTGAAAGCAGAAACGACGTCCGATGCGATCATCATTCGCGAAGCTGACGTTGCGGCACAGAGTCACGTCTTCGAAAAATAGATCATGTTCGCGCGGCTCCTCTACGAATCTTTTCGGCGGCAGAAGAGACGCAAACTGCTGGCTGGCATCGCTATTGCTTTAGGCGTTGCGGTCGCCACCGCCATGATCGCGGTCGCCACCGATATCGGCGACAAGATCAACCGGGAGCTCAGGAGCTACGGTGCGAACTTGCTGGTCACTCCCCAGGAAGACACGCTCGACGTCGAGATCGGCGGAGTGAACCTCAAGCCTCCAAGTGATGGTAGTTTCCTCAATGAGGCTGACCTGCCCAAAATCAAGGGTACCTTCTGGCGTCACAATATTCTGGGTTTCTCGCCCATGCTGCCGGCCACGGTTTCCGTTGAGAGTGCTTCGGGCTCCAAAGATGCAACTCTGGTCGGGACCTACTTCGCAAAGAAATTGACCTTCGGCAAAGAGGAGTTCACGACCGGTGTTCGCACGACTCACCCGTGGTGGAAGGTCCAGGGAAATTGGCCCTTAGACGATTCGTCAGACGTTCTGCTGGGCGAGCATTTAGCAACCAAACTGAATCAGGCAACTGGAAGTTCGCTGACCATCAATGGGCAATCACATCAGGTTGCGGGCGTACTCTCGACCGGAGGCCCTGAGGACGATCAGGTTGTCGCTCCACTGTCGATTGCACAGCATATCCTGGGCAAGTCCGAAGCGGTTCGACGAATTTACGTCAGCGCCCTCACTAAGCCGGAGGATGCGCTCGCTCGCCGCGATCCCAAAACCATGAACCCAGAGTTGTTCGACCGGTGGTACTGCTCGCCGTATGTCGAGTCAATCGCTTACCAGCTGCAGGAAGCGATTCCTCACTCGCACGCCGAACAGATTCGCCAGGTCGCGCAGAATGAAGGGACGGTTCTGTCTCGCATCAAAGGCCTGATGCTGCTGGTGACTTTGGCAGCGTTGTTTGCGTCGGCCCTCGCCGTCTCAGCCGCGATGGCAACGACCATCTTTGAGCGGCGTCAGGAAGTTGGACTCATGAAAGCACTGGGTGCAGGCAACTTCGCAGTCGCCGCACTTTTCTTCGCGGAAAGCGCTCTACTTGCACTCTTCGCGGGCATAACCGGCTTCTTCGCGGGATCCTTTCTCGCGCGCCGCATTGGCCGATCGATCTTCGATTCTCAAATCACCATTCAGCCGGTTCTGTTCCCCGTCATTTTGGCGATCGCCATCATCGTGACGTTTGCCGGGAGTGCGGCTGCGATCCGTCGCGCCGTGCAGTTCGACCCGGTTTTTGCGCTGCGGGGGGATGCATGAACGTTCCTGCTACCGTCAGCGAACGCCGGTCCAACTCTGCCCACGTATCGATGTTTCTCCGGATGTTATTCCGCGCAGCTGTCTTGCGCCCCGGGCGGGCAGCTTCTGCGCTGCTGGCCATGCTGGTTGCCGCTGCGGTAGCAACCGCCATGATGAATCTCTACGTCGATGTACAAGAGAAACTGCGCAAGGAATTTCGCAGTTACGGCGCGAACGTCGTCGTGGTCGGCAAAGACGGCGTTTCCTTGCCTGCCGATGCTCTGAGCAGGATCGAGCAGGTTTTGGGTGGTCACGGAATGGCCGTTCCGTTTGCCTACGTTGTCGCGCGAGCGGTAAATGGGCAATCCGTGGTCGTCGCGGGAACGGATTTTGAGCGTGTCCAGAAACTCAACCGCTGGTGGTCGGTGAATGCGTGGCCCGAAGGGTCGCACCAGGCCCTGGTGGGCATGCGTGCGATGCCGATTGTCTCTCCTGCCGGTCAACCCTTTGAGCTCAGGTTCCAGGATCGCGCAGTTCATCTCGAACCTGTGGGAACTTTACAAACTGGCGCTGCCGAAGACAGCCGAGTCTACCTGTCGATGGCTGACTTTGTAACATGGAGCGGGGTTCCGCCCTCCACGGTAGAGGTCGCCGCGAACGGTACGCCGGACGAGGTCAATGCCACGATCAAGCAATTGGCGACCGCTTTACCAACAGCAGATGTGCATCCCATTCGCCAGATCGTCGAAGGTGAGGCTCGCGTGTTGGGTAAAACCCGGTCAACGCTTTACGCAGCCGCGGTACTGATTGTCCTGACGGCGGCTTTGTGTGTCCTGGCAACGCTGACGGGTTGGGTCTTCGACCGGCGGCGCGACTTTGCCATCATGAAAGCTCTCGGTGCTTCTGAGGGCCTTGTGGCTGGATTTTTTGCAGCCGAGGCGGCCGCTTTGGGCGCGGTTGGGGCGATCCTTGGTTTCGTGGTCGGCATCGGCATCGCCGCGTGGATTGGCCGGGTGAACTTTAATGCCGCCGTGGTGCCCCGTATGAGTGTGCTGCCTTATGTCATCGCCGGCAGCGTCGGGGTCGCGTTATTGTCGGCGATCGTGCCGATGTCGTTGTTGCGGCGCGTTCAGCCAGCTATCATTCTGAAGGGAGAGTAAGGTGATCAAGCTCAAGAACGTCAGGCGCCTTTATCCCGCCCGCGCGGAGGCCAAGGGCGGCATGATCCGTGCTCTCGATGATTTCACTCTCACGGTGGATCCGGGCGAATGGGTCTCGATCATGGGGCCATCCGGCTCTGGTAAGTCGACGCTCGTGAACCTGATTGGCTGCCTGGATCGGCCAACGACCGGGGAGATTTGGTTGGATGGGCAAAATGTCGCAAACATCCCAGCCGTCGAGTTGAATCGGGTGCGGGCTGAGAAGATCGGCTTCGTTTTTCAACAATTCCATCTGATTCCTTATCTGACCGCGCTCGAGAATGTGATGCTTGCGCAATACTTCCACAGCATGACCGATGAGAAAGAAGCCCTAGATGCGCTGGAGCGCGTCGGTCTCAAGGATCGCCCGCACCACGTTCCTTCGCAACTTTCCGGCGGCGAGCAGCAGCGTGTCTGTATCGCGCGTGCCCTGATCAACGACCCGAAGATCATTCTGGCCGACGAACCGACCGGCAATCTGGACGCGAAAAATGAAGAAATCGTGCTGGAGCTTCTGCGCGACTTTCATCAGCAGGGACGAACCATCGTGATGGTCACGCATGACCCTGTCGTAGCGCGATTAGCCGACCGCCGCATTGAGCTGCATCACGGAAAGATTGCCGCCCAGGAAGTCTTTGCGATGGCTGACGAAGAGCAGTTTGATGAAATTCTCGAAGAGCTTTGGGTGATGGAAGAGCATGGCGAACGTGCGGAAGTTGGTCGCATGGACACGCACGGTGCCTTGCCTGTAAATATCGCCGTCGAAAAAATGATTGCCCTTGGGCTGGTGACGACGTCTCCTCATCCGCCTGAGTCGCATGATCACAAGCCATTCGTGAATCCCTGCCACGACGCGATGCGGCCCGAGGGGATCTTCAATCGCGACGGCAGTGCGCTGGTTTCTTTGACTACGCGCGGGCGAAATAAAGCGGGAAGCATCATCCGGCGCCACCGCTTGGCCGAGCGCCTTTTCACCGACAGCCTGGCGATGGACAGCGAATCAGAAATCGAAGAGCAGGCGTGCAAGTTTGAACACATACTCTCGCCCGGCGCAACCGACAAAATCTGCGCATTCCTGGGTCACCCGAAAACGTGTCCGCACGGCGCGCCGATTCCCCCGGGTCCGTGCTGCCAGGGAAAGGTGCGCGGCGAGGGATCGGCAATTACCTCCGAGAGCGGCGGCGTGAAGGTAGGGCGATAATCGCGAGCAACTTCAGAAACTCCAACGCCTTGTTTCATTGCCTATTCATCTCTGCGGAATCGGAAGACGTCATCGCAGAAGCGGACAGCGTTCCGCTCCAGTTTCCGCGAACGTGCCTCGCCCGTTATCATGAAACCTCACGATGAAATCGTCTCCACGTAGGCCCTCGATCGGTGTCTTCGATTCCGGATTCGGCGGACTCACCGTTCTTAAGGAATTGCTCGCGCAGTGTCCCGAGGCCGACTACCTCTACTTCGGCGACACCGCCCGGTTGCCCTATGGATCGAAGTCAGCAGAGACGGTAGCGAAGTATGCAGTGGAGGCGGCGCACTTTCTGGAAGAACAAGGGGCTAGTCTGCTGGTTATCGCCTGCAACACGGCTACCGCGCTTGCCCTCGATCGGATCAAGGCGGCCGCGCATGTCCCCGTCGTAGGTGTGGTTGAGCCCGGAGCCGAGCGAGCTTCCGCCGCAAGCAAGAATCGAAGAGTCGTGGTGGTTGGTACAGAAGCAACAGTTTCTAGCCATGCCTACCGCAGAGCTCTTGAGGCTCGGGGCGTGCAGGCTAAGGAGAAGGCTTGCCCGCTCCTAGTCCCGCTCGTTGAAGAAGGATGGTTAGAACATCCCGTGACCGAGGAAGTCGCCGGGATTTACCTGAAGGAGGCCTTTGCTGACGGCTTCGGCGATGCCGACGTTCTTGTTCTCGGCTGCACGCACTACCCGCTGATCAAGCCTGTCCTAGCCCGTAGTGCGCCGCAGCACGTCACACTTGTGGATTCCGCCCACTCCACCGCAAGCGTTGTGGCTCAGCAAATCAAAGGTAATCTGAACGGAACAAGAGTCCGGGGAGAAATCTCGACGGGCGTACCCTCCCTTCGCTTCTTTGCGACGGATTCTGTTGAAAAATTCCGGAGATTGGGGCCACGATTTCTGGGCCATCAAACCGACAGCGTGGAGCATGTTGATCTAAAGGAATAAGGGATCGAGTGCGGATCTCAGTGGCTGTGCCTGAGGCTCATTCGCAGCGGTGAGAGATAGCATCCCTTGAGACTCCGGCGCAATACAAACAAAAACGGCCGCAACTTGCGGCCGTCCTGTCAATCTTCTTTGCGATGAACTTCAGTACAGACGGAAATCCACTTCCACGCTAATCTGCACTGCCACGGCCTTTCCGTCTTTTACAGCAGGGTCGAAGCGCCAGTTTTTGACGGCTTCCATAGCTTTCTCGTCCAGGCCTAAACCGAGGCTACGTAGCACATGGATGTCGCGTGGGCGGCCATCGGGGCCAACGACCAATCCAAGAACGCAG
>Ga0210409_10001896_pt1 | contig 26158 bp, 22 predicted proteins | sample IncBWH17MmetaG_FD_161649 | JGI IMG/M metagenome (GOLD analysis project Ga0210409, IMG submission 161649) | Forest soil microbial communities from Barre Woods Harvard Forest LTER site, Petersham, Massachusetts, United States - Inc-BW-H-17-M | ecosystem: Environmental > Terrestrial > Soil >...
TTCCTAGTGCGCGATCGCGATGGTGTGCGCAATACCAATCTCGCGTGGCAGGACACCGAGCTCGTCCCGGTGGGAGCGACCGAGGACCTGCTACTCGATGCCTCCAACCCCGGCGTCTGGATGGCCCATTGTCACATCGCTGAGCATCTCGACGCCGGGATGCAGATGCGGTTCACCGTCGACCCCTAGGGAGCGTTGCCATGATCCGAGCTGGAGTAGTCGCCCTCGCATTGACCGCTATCGCCGTCCAGGCGCAGGACCCGCCGAAGCTGGAGAAAGTCGGCGGGAGCAACAATGTCCATCTCCTGTCGCACGTCCCGCTCGGCGGCTACTTCCGGGTCGCCGACGCGGACCTCGAGCAGGAGATGAGCCGCCCGTACGCGTACGTCGGCCAGATCCGCGATCGCCCCGGCTTTGCGATTATCGACATCAAGGATCCGGCCAACCCCAAGGTGCTCTACCGGTGGCGCATCGAGAACGCCGAGTTGCACCAGGGTGATGGTGGGCTCCGCGCCAAGTACTTCAAGTTGCACGGGCGGTACTACGTGGCCGTGTGCTTCCAGTTCTTGCAAGGCTCGCCCGATGCGGACTTGGGCGCGCTCATCTTCGATGTCACGAGCCTGCCCGACACCACCAAGATAAAGGTCGTCGCGCGGATCACCGCGCCATCGACGCCCGGCGGCTTCCACAATCTGTTCGTCTACAAGCACTCGGACGGCCGCGTGCTGTTGTTCACGACAACGACGTCGAATGTCGCCAACATCTACGACATGGAAAAGACGATCGCCGGTGACAAGGACTTCGGTCTCATCGGCACGGTTCCGGTCCCACAGGGCTCAGCCCATAAGGAAGTGTTGCCGGGATTCGACCAAGGCCAGATCGCGATCTCCGGATACCACGATTTCTACCTGGGGTACGATCCCGGCACGCACCAGGACAAGTTCTACGGCGCCGGCGCTGGTGGCTATTACGTCTACGACGTCACGCATACCGACCAGATCAAACTCGTCACGTCCGTCGTCGGCTCGGCCGGTGTCGGCTGGGGTCACACCTTCACGCCGACGCCCGACGGCGCGTTCGCCGTAACCGAGACCGAGTATCAATGGGCACCGCTCCGCATCTACGATCTGAGGCCGGGTCTCGAAGGCAAAGTGCAGGCGGTGACCCAGCCGGTCTCCGTATGGAATGCGGATTGGAACGACCTGTCGCACAACCACGAGGTCCGTTGGCCGTACGTGTTCGTGTCAGCGTACGAGGATGGCCTGCAGATCTTCAACATGCAGGATCCGGCGCATCCGAAAACGATCGGCTGGTACTATACGTGCGAATGCCAACACGCGACGGGCTTTGGCGGCCTGCCCCAGTGGACTGGACACAGCATCTACAACGGTGCGTTCGGGGTCATGGTGCGCAATGCCGACGGTCTCATCATGATCACGGATTCGAACACCGGTGCGTGGTTCTTCAAGCTCGACGGCTTTAGCTCCTGGAATGGCGAAGACTGGGGCATGCCCAACATCTCCAGCGCGCAGGACTGGGACCATGGCCCTCCCGGTGCGCCGGCTCCTGGGCACAAGGTAGCGTCAAAATGAAAGTCGTGATCGCCTTGCTGGCGCTCGTGCCGGCGCGCATGGCGTCGGCGCAGCCGGGGCCGTTGAGCGCCGAAGACCTGACGGCGATACGGTCCGTCGTCGGGACCGCGACACCGCAATGGTCGCCGGATGGCGCTCGCATCATGTTCGCGTCGCCGCTGGGCGGTTCCGACCTGTGGACCGTGCCGTCGACGGGTGGATTCCCGGTGCCGCTCAATGTCGACATGGGCGACATCGCGTTCTTGCAGGGACACCAGCCGACGTTCTCGCCGGACGGCAAGTGGATTGCGTACATCTCGAACAAGACCGGGGCGGCCGAGATGTTCGTGACCTCGCTCGACGATGGTCGCGCCGTGCAGTTGACCCACCTCGGTGCGCGAATCAACTCGTACTCGTGGGCTCCGGACAGTCGGTCGATTGCTGTCGCCGACGATCGGTCGGGCGGATACGATATCTATACAGTCGCGGTGCCGGGCGGCAGCATCGCCCGGATCACATCCGACCCACGCTACGACGTATTCCCCTCATGGACACCAGACGGAAAGCGCATCGTTTATGTGCGGCTCGACGACCGCTGGCTGAATCACGAGATCCTGGTCGCCGATCTCGATGGCACATCGAGGCCTGTCGTCAAAGACACGGATTTCTTCGACTATGGCGCCGGCGCTACATTCGGCTATCCGCAGATTTCTCCGGACGGGTCCACCATCTTGTTCCGCTCGCAGCGGAGCGGATGGATCAACTACTGGACCGTACCGCTTGCGGGTGGCACGCCGCATCTCCTCGCCGCCGAGGCGGCCAACCAGAACGGCGCTCACTGGTCGCCCGATGGGCGATCGATCCTCTATCTGTCGTTGTGGAACGGCATGCAGGACCTGCGTGTCGTATCGGCCTCGGGCGGCACACCACGAGTGCTAGTCAAGCCGGATAGCGCCGGGTACGTGAACAATGCCATGTGGTCGCCGGATGGCGCGCGCATCAGCTACACGCTGGAGTCGCCGACCGCGCCCGCGGATCTCTACGTAGTGCCAGTCGCTGGGGGGGCGCCGAGTCGGCTCACCATGTCGGTCGCACCGTCGTGGCGCGATGCGGTGCTCATCCAGCCGAAGAAAATTCACCTTAAGGCCGTCGATGGCGTAACGACGGCGGCGTACCTCTACGAGCCACGGCTGGAGCCCGGCAAGAAGGCGCCGGGGATCCTGCTGATTCACGGCGGCCCGACGTCGTCGTTCAACGACACGTACCAGATCCAAGCGCAGTACTTTGCCCAGCGCGGATACGCGGTGCTGCTGCCGAACATCCGGGGCAGCTCCGGCTACGGCAAACCGTTCGAGGATGCCAACAACGGTTGCTGGGGGCGATGCGATCTCAAGGACGTCGAGGCCGGAGTCGCCTATCTCCGCACGCTCCCATACATCGACGCCGCGCACATGGGGATCACTGGCACGAGCTACGGCGCCTGCATGACGCTGGCCGCGTCGGCATTCGCGCCGGGTCTGTTTCAGGCCGGCATCGCCGCCTCGGGTTACGGCGACTGGTTGGCATTTACCGACGAGCAGGAAATGCGTCACATCAAGCTGCTGCGCTACGAGCTCGGGCCGCTGCCGCAGGCGGCGGCGCTCTATCGGAGTATCTCGCCGATCTACTTCATTGATTCGATCCGTACGCCGCTGTTCCTGATCCACGGCGAAGGCAAGTCTCTTCCCCGCTCCGACGCATCCAAGATCTTTGTCGATCGCATGGAGATGAAGTACAAACCCGTGCGGTACAGGACGTACCCGAACGAGAACTACTACATCCAGAATCCCGCGAACATCCGGACGATGCTCGGCGACATGCTGGCGTATTTCGAACAGTATCTCAGAGACTGAGACGCCCGGCCCGTAGCCGCGCGGTGACTGCCGCGATGAAACGGACGGCCGCGACCGGCCGACTCCGTCCTTTGCGCCACGCGACGGCGATCTGGCGGACCGGCTTGCCTGGCCGCAGTCGAAGATAGCGACAGCGGTCAGAGCGATCCGCCGCGGCCGCCATCTCCGGCACGAGCGAGAGCCCGAGGCCGAGTGAGACCAGCTCGGTAATCGTGGAGAGCTGCGTCGTGCGACAGACGACCTGACTCGCGATGTGTCGCGTCGAGCAGAAGTGGTCGATCTGGCGGCTCAAGCAGTGCATGTCGGCGAGCGCCACCGTCGGCTCACCCCGGAGCTCCGATACGCGGAGCTCGGCCCGCGTCGCGGCCGGATGATGTCGCGGCAACGCGACGAGCAATTCTTCCTCGCCGATCACCTCCAGGTCCAGCAGCGCGTCATCGAGCGGCGTGCTCACGAGCGCGCAATCGATCTCATTGTTCTCGAGCGCGTCCACGAGCGCCTCGCTCAGGTCCTCGCGCACCGAGATGGGGCACGTGGGATACGCGCGGCGCAGCGCACGCAACGCGGCCGGGAGGAGGTACGGCGCCATCGTCGGAATCGCCCCGACGATGAGCGTACCGGGCCCGTCCTCCGCTTCGCGCTTGAGGTTCGTCTCCGTCTCGCGGATGTCGGCCAAAATGCGACGCGCGCGAGGCAGCAGCGCCCGCCCCGCATCCGTGAGGGCCACGCCGCGCCCGAGCCGGTCGAACAGCGTCGTCCCCAACTCCTGCTCGAGTTTCTTGAGCTGCTGGCTGAGCGACGGCTGCGCGACGAAGCACCGCTCGGCGGCGCGGCTGACACTGCCGCATTCGGCCGTGGCCACGAAGTACCGCAGCTGGTGCAATTCCATAGTCTGTACCTATCGATCTCTGAGGCAATCCATCTTGGACAACTATACACGCCGCGGCTAGCCTCCGCCACATGGAGAAACCCCCCGTGCTCACGACCGCCAACGGCGCCCCGATCGGTGTTCAGCAGGCTTTGACCGCCGGCCCCCGCGGCCCCGTGCTGATGCAGGATGTCCAGCTCATCGAGCAGATGCAGCACTTCAACCGGGAACGGATTCCCGAGCGGCCCGTGCACGCAAAGGGATCCGGCGCCTACGGCACCTTCACGGTGACGCAGGACATCACGCGCTATAGCCGAGCCGCGCTCTTCTCGAGGGTCGGCCAGTCAACACCGGTGTTCGCGCGATTCTCGACCGTCGCCGGCGAGCGCGGCGCGGCTGATGCTGAGCGCGACGTGCGCGGATTCGCGCTCAAGTTCTATACGGACGAGGGGAATTGGGATCTCGTCGGGAACAACACGCCCGTCTTCTTCGTGCGCGATCCGTACAAGTTCCAGCTGTTCATCCACACGCAGAAGCGGCACCCGAAGACGAACCTGCGCGACATGGACATGCAGTGGGACTTCTGGTCCCTCTGCCCCGAGTCGCTGCACCAGGTCACGATTCTCTTCTCGGACCGTGGCATTCCGACGACCTATCGGCATATGCACGGGTTCGGCAGCCATACCTACTCGCTCGTCAACGCGCATGGCGAGCGCGTCTGGTGCAAGTTCCACTTCCGGACGCTGCAGGGCATCGACACGATCCACGACGAGGACTCGGCGACGATCATCGGGCAGGATCGCGAGAGTCACCAACGGGACCTCTTCGACGCGATCGCGCGCGGCGACCATCCGCGGTGGCGCATGTCCATCCAGGTCATGACCGCTTCGCAGGCGGAGACGTTCCGGTGGAATCCGTTCGATCTGACAAAAGTGTGGCCGCACCGCGAATTTCCGCTGATCGAGGTCGGCACGCTCGAGCTCAGTCGGAACCCCGAGAACTACTTCGCCGAAGTCGAGCAGGCCGCGTTCAAGCCGAGCGCGTTCGTGCCGGGTGTGGGACCGAGTCCGGACAAGATGCTGCAGGCGCGGCTCGTGAGTTATGCCGACGCACACCTGCATCGCCTTGGCGTGAATCACCATCAGGTGCCGGTCAACGCACCGCTGCAACCCGCCGCCAACTACATTCGCGACGGCGCGCTGGCGATCGCCCCGTACGGGGATCGCCCGAACTACTGGCCGAACAGCGTCGCCGGGACCCCCATGCCCGATGCCTCCTACGGCGATCCCGCGTGGCAGGTTGGAGCGGCCATCGCCGATCGGTTCGATTCCACGGGTCACGATGACTTCACGCAGGCGGGCGATCTCTACCGGCTGTTCGATGACAGCCATCGCGACCGCCTCACGACGCGCATCGCGCGAGCGCTTGGCCAGGCCCGCCCCGAGGTTCAGCACCGGCAGCTCGCGCACTTCACGAAAGCCGACCCCGATTACGGACAGCGCGTTGCGGACAAGCTGGGAGTGGCCGATCACGTTCTCGTGGGTGCCCAGTGATGGCGACGACGGTCACGAAGGTGTTTGATGCGCCCGCGAATCGGATGCTGCCGCTCCTGGGTCGTGTGCTGCGTGAACGTCCCTACCTGCTCACGCTGATCGGGTCCGACGGCGGTCATCCGTTCGCCGGCGGCACGCTTCGCTTCGCGTTGCCATCAACGACGGGTCACCTGAGTCCCGGCGCCTTCTGGGGACATCTCGGCGCGCGCGTACGTGAGATCACTGTTGCCATCGAGCCGCTCGGCGAGGCGTGTGAGATTCAATTCTCCGTCGTCGGGCGCGTGTCGAAGGGAGCGGTCGTCGAGCTCGAGTCGGCACTGAGCGGCATCGGGCGGGCGCTGCTGGAGGAGACGCTGCTCACCCCGATGTGAGTGCTCGGATGTCGCGGTTCTCGAGCACGGGCCCACGGCGCCCGGGAGTTCCGCGCACCGCGGCATCCACCATAACCCTCGCCAGGTCGTCCGCTCGAATCACCTGGTTCGGGAATAGGACGCGAAACAGCGGATAGATCGCGCGAAGCAGACGGTAGCTGAGATTGGGTTCCTTCCGCGGCTCCACGGGATAGATATACGCGGGCCGAAGGAGGTACAGCCGCGGGAATCCTGCCGCGAGGAGCGCCTTCTCCGCCTGTCCCTTGTACCGCGCGAACGGTATCCGACTGCGTCCGGTTGGATCCGCGCCACTCCCACTCAAGAAGGCGAACGCCGCATCGGGACTGCTCGTGCGCAGAACGCGCGCGAACTCGATCGTGTAGTCGACCGTTATCTTGCGGAGCTCCGCGTCCGGCACCGCCCCGGTGTACGTGCCCAAGCAAAATATCGCCGCATCCTGCCCGGCAAGCACCGGCGTGAGCGCGGAGCAATCGGCGAAGTCTCGATGGACCACCTCATTCAGTTTCGGGTGCGAGATGCCGAGTGTCTTGCGTCCGATCGACGTGACCCGGCCCACCGCGGAATCGGCGAGCGCGTAGCGAAGGGCGTATCCGCCAACCATTCCGGTCGCACCCACGATGACGAGACGCATCGTCACGACAGCGCGCGCGCGTCGATCCAGTCGACGTAGAGCAGGCGTTCAGCAAACAGCCATGCACCGTCCGTCTTCACGAACGTATCGTAGTAGCGAAGAAAGGCGACCATCAACCGTCGTTTCGCGCCGTCGACGGTCAGGTGATGCGCGATGCAGTACGCTTCTCCGGTGGCCCGGTCGCCCGTCAGCGTCAGGATCGTGCTCTGTCCAACGAAGTGCATGGTGGCCGCATACTGGTTGAGATCAGCGAAGACCGGCGCGAGCGCCTGCCGCGAGTGGAGCTCCTGCGTGGGCTTCGGGTCCTTGGCGTTCATGTACACGACGAAGTGGGTATCCGGGGTAAAGAGCGCCATCTGCCCGTTCGCGTCGCGCCGATCGGCGCAGTGGGCATAGGCTTCGACGAGCTCCCGGATGGCAAGGCGATCCGCAGCCTCAGTCGGGGAGATGGCGGTGTGCATGCTCAAGAGCGAGTCTCCTGTGTTGAACTCGTGACAATATGCGCGATCATGCCTCGGATAAGCCGTCGCGCCCGAAATAACCTGGACCGGATGGTCCCCACCGGACAGTGGCAGATGGCCGCCGCGCCGGCGTACGTCTGGTCTTCGACGTCGACCAACACGATGGTCGATCGGTATGGCTCGGGAAGGCGATCGATCGCCTCGTAGACTATGGCCACGAGATCGCGCTCGGCGGTTCGCTCGTGGATATTCAGCGTCGATGCCACGTCATCATCCTCGAAATCGACGTACCGGCGGGTTCGCACGACCTCTTGCACGTGGCGATGCCGACAGATCGTGAAGAGCCAGCAGAGAGCGTTGCTCCCTGGGAGGAACGTATGCCAGGACCGATACGCGCGCAGGTACGTCTCCTGGAGCAGATCATCCGCATCGGCGCGATTCCGCGTCAGCGAGTAGGCAAATCGGTAGACATCGTCGAACCATTGCAACGTCTCTTGCTCAAAGCTCGGGTTATGGCCTTCGCTCACGTGCGCCCCCTCAGACAGTTAGCAGCATGGCATTGCCGGACGGGTCGCACAGGCGATACCCCTCCGGGCCCTGGTCAGCCTGTGGTAGTCCATGAACGACCAAGGCGAGTCGTTCCGGCGTGTCGAACCGAATCGTGAAGTAGCGCAGCCCCGCCGTTCCGGCCGGTGGTGGAGTCGCGCCGTATCCATGCCACGTGTTGAACGACAGGCGGCGCGGCCATCGTCCACCGGCCGACAGGTCAGCGAAACCAAAATGCGGAGCACACAGCGCTGGCACGAAACCCAATCCGCCGCGATAGAAGCGCAGCGCCTGTACGATATCGCTCACGTGCAGGTGGACGTGTCCCAGCGTCGTCGCGCATGGCAGCGGACACTCGATGTCGCCGATCGGTACCTCGGCAAGAAATGTCGACACATCAATGGGGTCGCGGCCGCTCCGGATACAGCCATCGGCATCGATGGTTTCCACGGCGGCGCAGGTGACCCGCTGCGAGCGCACGCGCTCGGTCGTGTTCAATGTCAGCTCGACCCCGATCCCATCCGGATCCCTCAAATAGATCGCGAGTGACGCCACGTGATCGGTCGGCGCCATGGGCCACTGATGCGCCATGAGTCGCGCGAGCATGCGCGCGAACTCCGATCGATCGGGGAGGTGCAACGCGACCCGATACAGGCCGGTATGGCTGCCCGACGACGGGCGCTTGGCCCCAGGGTGTAGGACAAGTAAGACCTCGCGCTGTGTGCCCAGCTCGCACGCGCCGGCGTTCGTCGGCCAAGGACAAAGCCCAATGACATCGCACCAAAAACGGAGCGACCGGCGCACGTTGACCACGTCCAGATGCACCGGACCGAACGTCATGAAATCGTGGCAAGTCATCTACCACCCGAGTCCAAAGCCAGCATCGAGGACCGTGCGCTCGACACTGTGCGCGACGGTCACGGTGACGAGATAGCGCCGGCCCGAGAACGCCGCCCACAGGCCACCGCCGTAGCCATCGTGCCACCTCGACGAGTGTTCGCCCGGGGCGAAGACACGACCAACATCGTTGAGACCGAGAATCCCAACGGTGCTGGGCGCGATGAGCGTGATCTGACCGAGCGACAGAAAGAGCTGCGACTCCTCATAGGCCGCCGCGTCGCCGCTGAAGCGGCCGGGAAAGAAGCCGCGCACCGTGCCGGTGCCGCCGATATGGGCGAGGTCCTGATAGGGCGCCGTTCCCCACACCTTGTCGCCACCCGCGCGGACATCCAGAGCAAGGGGCGTGTTGGGCATCGGCGCGTACCAGGCGATCTCGGCGTGAGCCGTGCCGTACGCCTGACGCGCGTCCCACGCGCCGGGCACGCCGCGTCCTGACGCCTCGATGCGCAAGCGGCTGGCATCGGAATATCCCTCTCCGTGCGTGTCGAATACCGCGCTGAGCCGGCCATCGACCAAGCCGAACGATCCGCTCCCATACGGACGCGTCGACGCGAAGTACGTCGGCAGAATCTGCTCGGCTCTCCGGTAGCGCATCTCCGGCGCTATCGCGAGCGTGAGATACGAGAAAGGCTGGATAGCAATCGAGGGCGCGACTATGACGCGCGCTTCCCGGGCGCGAAAATCGTTATCCGGGCGTGGCCGACTCGTCTCGTTGCCGATGCCGTAGAACCAGGTGTACTCGGCCGACGTCCCGTCGACATGCAACGACCAGATCGGCGACCCGCCGACGGCGCGAATGGAGCCGGTGTAGCTCCCGACGATGCCGCCTGGCCCGAAGGTGAAGCCGGCACTAATGATGTTGTCGATCGCCCATGGGATGCGGCGGAAGCCGTACGCCTGACATTCGACCCCGTCCTCTAGGGTGAAGCCGGACGCGGAGCTCAACGACGCCGGATTGATCGGTACGCACCACGAACCGGCGTCACGGAGCAGGAATGCGACGGGCTGGCGATCCGCTTCGGGCGTTCCGGCCGGCAGTGTGGGCTGCGTGTACGACGCATGGTTCGTGGCTACATCGCCAGTCGCGATCCGCACCGGATGCCCGCCATCGTAGACCTGAATCGCGCCACCCGTCAGATCGACGAGCACGTCACCGTCCGCGCCGGCGATCAGGCGAACGAGCATCCCGTTGCCGTCACCGGAGACCGCGATGCTGTCTGGGCCACCGTCGAGATAGAGGCGCACCTCGCGCGTCGACGTGGTGACAAAATGCCGGTCGTAGTACATCGCGGCGTCGCCGTCGCGAGCGCGTGCCCGGATCTCCACCGTGTCGCCCGCGCGCCGGATATCGACGACCGACGGGACGGCGACCGTGTGGATATCCGCTTGCGCGGCGACCGTCGCGAAGAAGGACCGCGCGACCCACGGCAGCTGGTCGCGCCGCTGGCGCAGCGCCTCGGCCAGTCGAGTACCATAGCGCGCACGCTCCGGCGGCGGCAGCTGACTCACCGCGTCGTCGATCACCGAATCGGTGAGGACCGAGGTGAGCCAGGCAGCGGTCGAATCCCACACCGGCCCCTCGAGATCCTGCAAGAGCCGCCGGTCCTGACCCCACGCGTTCGCTTCGAGGCCGACCAGATTCGGATAGCGCGGTCCGTAGGTGACGAACCAGGGTGTGCCCGGTCGGATGAGACTGTACAACAGCCCATCGTGATTGGCGAACGCCCAGTCACGGTCATGCGGGATCGCGCGCCACCGATGCGCGTGCTTGTCGCCGCTCCGCTCCCAGAACCACTGCAAGTGGCCGCGATCCCAGTCTCCGACGTAGATGTCCATCAGCCGTGCGGTGAGGTAGCCGCGACTGTCGAGGCGCTCGCTCACTTTGCCTGAGATCGCCTCGAGCATCTTCTCGGTCTTGGCGACCTTCGCGGTATCGTCCGTGCGCGGCCGATGCTCGACCCACACTAAGAGACCCGCGAACGTCTTCCGATATTCACCGAGGCGTGGACTGTCCGGGATCACGCGCAGCAGCGGGTCTTCGTGCGGCACGTGGGCCGCGGTGAGCAGCGGCGCCACGACGAGCGCGCCCGTCGCGAAGCCTGCGCTGATCTGGTCTCGCAGGAGCCACGCGGGCACGCCCGCCGAGACTTCCGGCGCCAGCTTGACATGCTTGTCGACCGAGCGCAGCACATACTCTTCGCCGTCCGCCCCGCGCGTGTGCAGTGACCAGGTCTGGCCGCCCGACTGTCCGACTCTCATCGGCGTGAGCCCGCCGGCGAATCGATCGAGATCCAGCACCGGTACCCGAATCGGCTCAGTCCAGAGATCGCGATATCCACTGCCGACGAGGAACCGCGTGAGGCCGCTCGCGTGATACTCCTGTCCGGGCGTCACCGTGACAGAATCGAGGGGTGCCGCCGACTGAGCCGACGCCGCGACAGCATGCAACGTAAGGAGACCGAGCGCGCGTCGCATCATTAGAGTCCCTCCTCTGGCACGAGCGGTACGCCGAGCCGCGCCTGCAACGTGGCGAGGGCCAGTCGCGCGTCCTTGCGCGCGTTCACGAGATCCGATTGCGCCTGCGTCAGCGAGACCTGAGCGGTGAGCAGATTGAGCACGTTCTCCACGCCCGACCGGTACCGAAGCGTCGCGACGCGGAGATTCTCCTGCGCCACGAGCACGCTGGTCTGGCGCAAGACGACCGTCGCCCGTGCGGTATTGTACGCATCGTACGCGTTCGTCACGTCCTGGCGTGCGCCGCGATCGAGATCGGCCCGCACGGCCCGCACGCTGTCGAGGGAAGCGCTGGCCACCGCGACCGCATATTCGCGCTGGCCTTGATCGAGGACCGGAAACGAGACGGACACCGCGAACTGGTTGCGATAGAGCTGGTTCGGGAAAACCTGGTTCCCGTACGCCGACCGACTGGCCGAGAGCGCGATGTCGGGGAGAAAGCTGCCCTCTTCGATCGCGAGGGACGCGCCGGCCGCACGCTCGGCAGCGCGCGCTCTCGCATACAACGGCCCCGTTTTGAGCGCTTGTGTGACGGCCGCATCGAGCGTGATCGGCAGCTCGGCCGGCGGCATGGTGTCGAGTGGCTCCGTCCCGACCGCTTGGCTGACGCCGATCTGCCGGCCGAGTGCGAGGCGATCGGTCCGAGTGGTCGCTTGTTGCTGAAGCAGATTGACCTGAGCGCTCGTCAGCTCGACCGTGAGCTGCAACGAATCGGTCGGCACTGCGGCGCCGGAGCGGACCCGAGTGCGCGCCAAGCCCAACTCCTCCTCCAGCGTTTCCACCCGTTCCTCGGCCACGCGGAGGAGGTCGTTGTCGGCCACCACGGTGTAGTACGCGTTCTCGACCGCCACGCGGGTATCCGCTCGAACCGCATCCCGGTTCGCTTCGGCGCTCGCCTCGGCGAAGTGCGCGGCGCGAAGCCGAGAGATGGTCTGCCCGCCCGTCGAGAACGTGTAAGACGCGGTGATGTTCGCGTCGGCGGTCTGCGACGTGATCGGCAGCGCGCTATTGAGCGCCTGCGACGTCGGCGACAGCACATTGAAATTGAAGACCTTCGGCGTCACCGAGTAGAGATCGCCGCCCACACTCAACGCCGGAGTCGTGAGTGCGAGGAGCGCGGTGCGCGTCTGCCAGGCCGACGTCCCGACCAACCCCGCGGCCGCGACTGCCCGCGGTGCCACATGGTAGGCCTTGCGCACGGCATCGGCCAAGCTCACCGTGGGCAGCGAGTCCTGCTGAGCCGACAGCGTGCCAGCGGCGCCCAACATGATGATGAGAGATCGCATCAGTCGTCTCCGGCAGGCGCGGGGAGCGCGACGCTGAGTGACGTGCTCGGGGCCCGGCGCGCGGCGGCGGTGCGAATCGCGACAAAGAAGACCGGAGTCAAAAAGATGCCGAAGGCGCTGACACCGAGCATCCCGGCGAGCACCGCCACACCCATGGCGTGCCGCATCTCGGCTCCAGCGCCGGTCGCCATGACGAGCGGCACCACGCCCATGATGAACGCGAACGACGTCATGAGGATCGGTCGCAGGCGGAGTCGCGCGGCCTCGAGCGCCGCCGCGACAATGCCCATGCCCTGCTTCGTCTCTTGATCGTGCGCGAACTCCACCATCAGGATGGCGTTCTTGCAGGCGAGACCGATGAGGACGACGAAACCGACCTGCGTGAAGATGTTGCTGTCGCCGCGCGTGAGGATCACGCCAGTGAGCGCGAACAGCAGAGACAGCGGTACGATGAGCACGACCGCGAGCGGGAGGCTCCAACTCTCGTACTGCGCGGCGAGCACGAGGAACGCCAGCAGAATGCAGAGCGGGAAGACATAGACCGACGTATCGCCGGTCAGGATTTGCTGAAAGGCCAGCTCGGTCCAGTCGTAGGCGATTCCCGGGGGCAGAACCTCAGTCGCGAGCCGTGAGAGCGTTGCCTGCGCCTGTCCCGAGCTGACGCCCGCCGCCGGTCCGCCGCTCACGTCTGCCGCCGGGAAACCATTGTAGTGCGACACGTGATCCGGGCCATGCGACTGACGGATCGTCGCGACCGAGGCGAGCGGCACCATGGCCCCGGCGGCGTTCCGCACCTTCAGCTGCCCGATGTTCTCGCTCGACGAACGATACGGCGCGTCGGCTTGGGCAAGCACTTGATAGGTTCGGCCGAAGCGATTGAAGTCGTTCACGTATTCCGAGCCCACGCCGCCCTGCAGCGTCTCGAACAGGTCGCTCAGGTCGACGCCTTGTCGCTTGGCCTTGTCGCGATCCACGTCGACGTAGAGTTGGGGCACATTGACCTGGAACGTCGTGAAGACTCCGGCCAACGACGGCGTCTGGTAGGCTTTCGTGATCAGGGCGTGCGTTGCCTGGTAGAGCGCGGAGTCTCCCAGTCCAGCTTTGTCCTCGACTTCGAGCTTGAATCCGCCGACCTGGCCAAGGCCGTTCACCGAGGGGCCCGGAAAGACGCCGACGAACGCATCGCGAATCGACGCGTATCGTTGGGTCAACTGCTGCGCGACATTGAGACCGTACATCGCGGGAGTCTTCCGCTGCTCGAACGGTTTGAGCACTAGAAACGCAAGGCCCGAGCTCGCGCTGCTCGAGAACCCGTTGATCGAGATGCCGGCAATGCCGAACACATGGTCGACGGCGGGATTCTCGAGTCCCATCCGCACGACCCGATGGATCACGGAATCGGTTCGGTCGAGCGATGCGCCGTCCGGCAGTTGAGCGACGACCACGAGATACTGCTTGTCCTGAGTCGGAATGAATCCGACCGGGACGATTCTGAACGCCAGGACGGTCAGGGCGAGCAGGCCGGCATAGACGACGAGCGCGGCGCCTCGCCTCCGGATGAGCGATGCCACCCCTCGCCCATAGCGCTCCGCGGCCGTGGTGAATCCACGGTTGAACAGACGGAAGAACCAGCCAGCCACCGCGTCGATCAGCCGTGTCAAGGCGTCGGGCCGAGCGCTGTGGGATCTCAACAGGAGCGCCGCGAGGGCCGGCGAGAGCGTGAGCGAGTTGAACGCCGAGATGATCGTGGAGAATGCGATCGTGAGCGCGAACTGCCGGTAGAACTGGCCGGTCAGCCCACTAATGAACGCAATCGGAACGAACACCGCGCAGAGCACGAGGCAGATGGCGATGATGGGCCCGCTTACCTCCTCCATCGCCTTGTGACTCGCCTCCCGTGGGCTCAGGCCAGTCTCGATGTGGCGCTCCACGTTCTCGACCACGACGATCGCGTCATCCACGACGATCCCGACCGCCAAGACCAGCCCGAACAGCGATAGCGTGTTGATGGAGAACCCGGCCAGGAGCATGACCGCGAACGTGCCCACAATCGAGACGGGGACCGCCGCGAGCGGAATGAGGGACGCGCGCCACGTCTGGAGAAAGACCACGACGACAATGGCCACCAACCCGATCGCGATGAGAAGCGTCCGAACGACGTCGGCGATGGATTCGAGGACGAATGGGGTCGTATCGTACGCGATCTGGTAGTCCAGACCCGTTGGGAAGGTCAGCTTCAGATCGTCCATGGTCCGCACAACGGCTCGGGCCAGCGCGACTTGATTGGACCCCGGCGACTGGAAGATCCCGATGGCCACTGACGGCTGGTTGTTCACGGAATTGCGGACCGTGTAGTCGCTCGCCCCGAGCTGAACGCGAGCGACATCGCGCAGGCGAATGACGCTCCCGCCGCGGTCCGTCTTGACGATGATGTTCCCGAACTCTTCCTCGGTGGTGAGACGGCCGTGGGCGTTGACGATGAGCTGGAAGGCTCCCGGATGGTCGACCGGAGGGCTCCCAATGGTCCCCGCGGCGACTTGCACGTTCTGCTCCCGGATGGCGCGAACGACATCGCCGGGCATGAGAGCTCGATCGGCCAACCGAACCGGGTCGAGCCAGATTCGCATCGCGTAATCCCCGGAGCCAAACACGTTGATCTGGCCGACCCCGGGAATGCGAGCGAGGACGTCTTTGATCTGAATGATCGCGTAGTTCCGCAGGTAGAGGTCGTCGTATCGGCGATCGGGCGAGACGAGCACGACGGCCATCATGAGATCCGGCGATGACTTCTGCGTGGTCACACCCAGCGTGCGTACGACGTCTGGCAAGCGCGGCAACGCCTGCGCGACGCGATTCTGGACCTGCACCTGGGCGATGTCCGGGTCCGTGCCGATCCGAAACGTCACCGTGATCATGAGATTGCCGTTGGGCTGCGCGATCGACGACATGTAGAGCATGTTGTCCGCGCCGTTGATCTGCTCTTCCAGCGGCGTGGCGACCGTCGCGGCCAGCACGGACGGGCTCGCGCCGGGGTACGTCGCCGTGACCTGCACGGTCGGGGGGACGACCTCGGGATACTCCGCGATCGGAAGCGCCACAATCGCGAGTGCGCCCGCGAGCACGATTACGATCGAGATAACGCCGGCGAATATCGGCCGATCGATGAAGAAGCGCGCGAAGCCCATGTTATTTGCCGGCTAAGGGACGCGATCCGGCCGAGTCCCCGGCCGGCACCTCGAGCTGCGCCGAGACCTTGGCGCCGGGTCGCACGCGCTGTACGCCGTCGACGATCACGCGATCGCCTGGCTGGACCCCGCCAGTGACCACACGCAGCCCACCTTCCATCGGCCCGACTTGAACCGCCCGATATTCGACCACGTCGTCGGACCGCACGACATAGACGTATCGTTTGTCCTGGTCGGTGCCGACCGCGCGATCTTCGACCACGGTCGCCTCGCGAGCTCCACTTGCCGCGAGCCGCACCCGAGCGAACAGTCCCGGGGTGAATTCACGACGCGAGTTGTCGAGCACCGCGCGTAAGCGAATCGTCCCGGTCGTCCCATCGAGTTGATTGTCGACGAAATCGACGCGCGCCGGATGCGGAAACCCGGATTCGTCCGCCAGCTCGATCGATACACTGACCGCTTGCCCGTGGCGTGTGAGCGCGAGATACGACGGCTCGTCGGCGCTGAAATACACGTACATCGGATCCTGTGAGACGATCGTCGTGAGCGGGGGCAGTGAGACCCCAGCCTGGACGTAGTTGCCCGCGGTCACCGCGGCGCGGCTCACGCGGCCGCTGATCGCCGCGCGGACATCGGTCCATTCCAGATCGAGCGTCGCCGTATCCACCGCGGCCTGCGCGGCCTGCTGATCCGCCATCGCTTGGGCGAGCGCGTTGGTGCGAGTCTCCAACTCCTCGCGCGCCATCGCTCGTGCGGCGTAGAGCGTGTCCGCCCGGGCGACCTCGGCTTTCGCCAGTTGCACGGCGCTCTGCGCTCGCGCGAGTTGCGCTCGCGCGCCAGCCAACAGCGCCTCATATGGCCGCCGATCGATCGAAAACAGCGGGTCGCCCGCGCGCACCTCGGTGCCGTCGCGAAAGTCGACGTGTGCGACGTAGCCTGACACGCGGGGACGCACCTCGACGGTTTGTACCGCGGCGAGCTGGCCGGTGAACTGCGACCACGGCGTCACGAGGGCGTGCCTCGCGGGTGCGACCGTCACGGCTGTTAGCGGAGGTGCGGACGGCTGTGGCTCGTGGTGACATGCCGTGGCGAGCGCCACGGAGCAGGCGGCGGCCGGGAAGATTATGCGCATGGGACGCGGAACTCCGGGTGGCCGATGAAGATCCAGAATCGAACGGCGTGGACCATGACGTACCGGCGCTGGTGCGGGGCCTTCGCGAGGGCGCGTCGCAGCCTCGGATGCCGCCTCTCCAGGGCTTCGTCGACCGCCCGTGCGGTGTCCCGTCGGTCGGTGGCCCGGTATTGCCTTTCCCGAGAATTGCCCGTCATTCGCGCCCCCACATTTGAGTAGAAGCAGCGTAATGCGGCTCAACGCCTCTCGGCTATCGCGCTTTTCCGTCGGGGAGCACTAATGGAAATCCATTATTGCATGCCAATCCGGCGGCTATACTATCTTGGGAGATGGCCCAGGCTGTCAGCGATCATCACTTCGTGTACGTGGTTGACGACGACGCGGCCATGCGCGAGGCGTTGGCGGACCTCTTGTCCGCAGCCCGGCGCAACGTCGTCACCTTCGGCTCCGCCACGGAGTACATGGCGTTCCCGCGACCCGATGTGCCGGCGTGTCTCGTGTTGGACATGGACCTACCGGATATGAGCGGTTTGGATCTCCAGACGCGACTCTCCGAGGAGGAACATCCACCGATCGTCTTCCTGACCGGATATGGAGACATCCCGAGCACCGTGCGCGCGCTCAAGGCCGGAGCGGTGGATTTCCTGACCAAGCCGTGCGGTGATGTGGCGCTCCTGGATGCGGTCGATGCGGCGGTCGCACGGGACCACGAGGCGCGAGTCGCGCGAGCGGACACGGCAACGCTCAAGCATCGGTGGGCAACCCTCTCGCCACGGGAGCGTGAGGTATTCCCGCTCATTGTCCGCGGATTGCTCAACAAGCAAGCGGCAGCCGAACTGCGCATCAGCGAGGTGACGCTGCAGTACCACCGTCGCCAAGTCCTCACGAAAATGCGAGCCGGATCGGTCGCCGAGCTGGTGCGAATGAGCGCGCGGCTCGGCATGCCCTGATTTGCTGCCGATTCCGCTGGATGACGCCCGTCGTAGCCGTCGTCGATGACGACACGAGCATGCTGCAGTCACTAGGAGACCTGCTCGAGTCGGCGGGCTACCTCGTACTGCTCTTCCCCTCGGCGACATCGCTACTGGACGAGGTAGATCTCGCCGGCATTGACTGCCTCGTGACCGATATCGGCATGCCGGTCATGGATGGCTTGGAGCTCAAGCGCATCATCCATCGCCGTCGCTCCGGGTTGCCGGTCATCCTGATCACCGGCCATGAGGTTACCGAGGAGAGGCACGTCTTCTTCCGCAAGCCGTTCAACGGTCATGAATTGCTCACGGCCGTGCGCGACGCAATCGGGACCGTGAGATAAAGGGGGCGAGATGCCTGACGCACCAGCGTCACGTCGAGAACCAAGCGGATCCGGCGACCGACGCCGAGCTGCGCGTGCCACATGGCCTCTTCTGTCTCAGTCGCATCATCGAAGCGATAGCCCGTGGTGACCACGTTCGCGACGACCTGGCGCCGGACCCCACCCACCTGAAGCTCACCGTCCAGCGCGAAAGAACGCCGCGGATTGCCTCGGATCCGCCACCCATAAAAGGACACGAATGGGAAGAGATCCGCGTCCAACCCCAGCCGTCGCCTGGCGCTGATCTCGAGGGTCGCCACGGGCGCCTGGATATCGACGTGTGTGTAGCGAGGCTGTCCCTCGATCAACCGCACGACACCACTCACATCGCGCAGTGTGCCGCGACTTGCGAGAAAGCGTCCGGCCGCCAACCGAATGCGACTCCTCGCCGAAACGACGTGCCAGTCCATGATCGGCGTGGGCTCGGCCGTCTCCGGCGGAGCGGAGATCCGTAACGCCAGCGCCGTCGTCACGGGTGCGCCGGCACAGTCAACAGAAAAGCGAGACCCGCCAAGAATATCGCGACACTGGCGCGGCGCACGACGCTGATTAGTGATACGCGAGACATAGGAGCATGCCTCCTGGACCCACATGACTGGTGCTACTCACGTCCCTCAATGGAGTAATTCGTCGAGTCTCAAACAAGTTCACTGAGGGAAATCCCTTATAGCGCCCACGCGCCGACCGGGTCCTGCGCTTGATCACCGAGCACCTCGACGATCCGCCAGCGTCCCTGCCGAAGCGATCCGATACGACGCGGTTTCGACTTAGGACCCGATATCCGACCGGGCCCAGGCCTGCACCTGGTCAGACTTGGGGGTGGGCAAGCCGCACGAGTACTTACCCTCCGCCATCGACCACCGTCACGGTGGCTGCGCCCTGTATCCCCTCGCTGGTCGCAGTGATGGTCGCGGCGCCCTGCGGGTGGTGTTTGTTCGCCCTGACCACACCCGTAGACGACACGACTGCCACATCGGTATTGTCGGACGACCACATGATGGGCGGCCCCACCACGGTGTTCCCGTTCGTATCCAAGAGGGTCGCGGTCAGTTGAACACTCGAGTTATTCGAGTTCGTGATCGTAGCGGTATCCGGTGTCACGACGACTCTAGCGACTGGACCGACTGTCGCGGGGCGAACCGTCAGCGAGCTCGCTGCGATAACGCTCCCGCTCGTGACAGTGAGCGTGACCACGCCGGCCTGCATTCCGGTCGCGCTGCCGGTCTGATCGATCGTCGCGGTCGTCGGATCCGATGACGACCAGGTGATGGTGACGCCCGTCAAGGTGTTCCCCGCGGAGTCCTGGGGCGTCGCCGACAACTGAGTCGTCTGTCCAACGATCACGGTGGGATTGCTCGGAGCGATCACGATCCTGGCTACCGGCACCGGGCTTACCGTCACCGTAGCCAACGCACGGACCGACCCTGACGATACCGTGATGGTTGCCGACCCGAGCCGCTTGGCCAGGGCGAGTCCCGCCTGATCGACCGGCGCCACAGTCGTGTCGCTGCTCGACCAAAGGACTGGGCGGCCTGTGACCACGTTCCCGGCAGCGTCCTTCGTGGTATCAGTAAACTGGAACGCGCCGCCGATGCGCATAGCGATCGCCTTCGGAGCGAGGACGATCGATGCGGCCGGTTGGGCGATGACCACTATGCGTGTGGGACGTCTGGGCGAGACGCCCGCCGTGCTGGCGTCGATGCTCACCGCGCCGAGCCCGACCGCCTTGACCGTGCCGTTTTGATCGACCGATGCGATGGTGGAATCGCCCGAGGACCAGAAGAGCGAGACGCCGACCACCGGTGTGCCGCCAGCGTTGACGGCCTGCGCTTGGATCGTTGCGGAATCCCCACTCGGGATCGTGAGTGTGTCCGGCGCCATGACAACGTCCGCGACGCCGTGCGCGTTCGGCCCCATCGAGTTGCCCGAGCAACTCAATACGACAGCACCCACTAGCGCCGCCACCGCACGACGCGGGATGACACGACGTGGCACATGCTGGTCGAGCACGGTCCCGACCTCCCTGCTGAGCTATGGCGCGCGACGGCGGTTGCCCAGCGCAGCCTCTGGACATGAAGGCAAGGCTCGCGCCGCAACGCGGCAGAGTCGTCGGTTGCGCTTACACGGGGTGCGGCGACATTCACCAGGGATCGGGAGCGCTACCAACGTGCTGAGCTATGCTTGACGCACTCAGCCGGAGATCCTCGTGCCCGCCACGAAGAGTCGCGTGAATGGCCGCCTAGTTGAGAGTCGGACGCTCCGCATGGTCGATGACGACCACCTCGACGCCCGTCGCCTGGCGCTGTTCAAGAGCGAGACCGAGTTGCTCGCGCAACGCCGTGTTGAGCGGCGTCACGGCTGGGTCTTTCGATGGTTTCGGGGAGATTCCATTGATCACGAAATCGTAGTTCCCCGTGAGCCCGGTCTGGTCGACGATAACGCGTCCCCCCAGTTCGGCGAAAATCGACAGAAAATCCGTGAGGGCGCGCGTAGTCTGCGCGGTCGCCCTCACTTGTGTCGGCGACGTGAACACCAAGCTCGGGTTCGCCAGCTCGCCTTTGGCCGCGGCGGCTTTCAGTTTCGGACCACCACTCGCGATGACGAGCGCGTAGACCGGCACATTGCGCGTCTCAATGTGTGCTTTGAGTTGGAAACGATCGGCCAGGAGGCGCTGGACCATCCGCCGCACGGCGGCATCGCTCTGCTCGTCGCTCATCGCATTCACGACCTTGAACGTGGAATCGCCCCATTTGGCATCGACATCGTAGGACTCCGTTGTCGACCATTGAGGTCCCCCGATGATCTGATCGTAGGACTTCGCGTGATACGCGAATCGAATGAGGTCCTTGAGCGACGTATGCGTGCTCAACAAATCCGTTGCCGTCGTGGCGAGCGAAAACGGACGCCCCCCGTTGTCCTTGGCCGCGGTGATGGTCACCCGCTCGAATGCCAGATGCGATGTCGGATCCGGATGGAGAAGCTCCGTACCACGGGATTGTGCGCGGGTCGTGGTCGCCACAGCGGCAATGGCGGCGAGTGCTCCGAGTCGTATGATCGTCATGGGACCACTACTAGGTCCGCTCCTAGCCCTGGGGCAAGATTCCCCACCGAAGCCGAACACGAAGCAAACAGACAACCGTCGGCGCCACGTATCGAGGCGCCCTGCAAGCGCGCTCTAACGCACCTCGAGACGAAGGATGTCGGCGGCGGTGAATTGCTCGCTGCCCTTCCCCTCCTGCGGGTGGAAGCTCGTGACCCGACCTTCGACGACACGATAGTGGCCTGATTCGAGTTCCCGTACGAGCTTGATGTGCCGGTACCAAACGATGCCGAAGCCCAGGCCTCCCATGGTCGTCCAAGCGACGAGCCATGCCCAATTGAACCGGGCCGCCTTACGAGCCGGGAGTCACACGCAGCGCTCGAAGGCGCCATCGGAGGAGCGCGCTCCTACCGGATGAGGTGGGCACCGGCACGAATGTCGTGCTCGCCGTCTGCCACCAACGCTCCCAGAACTGCTGCACGGCGCGGCGCTGTGCAGCCGTAGGATGCAGCCAGGCCGGCGCTGAATCGATCCCTGAGAGTTGAGTGAGTGTGACCTGGGCGATGCGGTAGTCTTCCGCCGACGCGTTGAGCATCGACAAGAGATACGGGACGGCGGCGGCATTGCGGCACACGACGGCCAGATCCGCCGCGGCGAATTTCGACGGGGCTTTCGGCGTCGCGAGCGCTTCATGAACGACCGCGAGGGCCGCGGCATGCGTGACCGGGTCGAGGCGGACGAGCGAGTCGAGCGTGAAGGAGTAGAAGCGGTCCAGCAGCGCACGGCGGAACGACTCGGCGCCGGCCATCCGGCGAATGGTCGCTTGCCACTGCGCCGGGGTGGCGACCTCGCCCAGCGCTCGGAACAACAGCGCCGGTGCGTGCTGATCATCGGCTGCGGATAGCTCCTCGAGACGGCGCACGAGGGGCGCGGCTGCTGTCGTGTCGCCGAGCTCCGCGAGCGCGGAGGCCGCCAAGGCGATCTCGTACCAGTTCGGACTCCGGGCCACGGTCTCCCGCAGCGCCGCCGTTCCGCTCGTATCGCCAAGCCGCGCGAGACCAGCCGCCAGCCAGGGCTGGTCGGATCCCGACGCATTGCGCTCCCAGATGAGTCGCAGCAGTCCACGGTATCGACGGTCGCCAAGGATGGCGATGGCCCGAGCGACGTCGAGGTCCCACATGTCGAGCGACGAGTCGACGGCGAACCAATGGCTCGTAGCCAGCTCGACGAGCATCGGATCGGCTAACGCGTGCTCGAGCACCGCATTGGGATCGGCGAGCGCGCTATCCAGGTGTGGCCCCGGAATCGAGCGCACGAGTGCCAGCACCGAGTCCGCGGACGGATCCCACTGCGGTGAGACCACCCAGGGGTCATTGACGAGGCGCGCCGCGAGGGCGATGCGCAGGCGATTGCGCTGTTCATCGGGCGGTGGGCCGCCTGGTGCCAGATCGAACCGCTCGTGCACGCCAATGACCTCGGAGCCGCGTCCATCATCCGTGGTGTCCACGATCAGGCGCGCGTGGAAAGACCACTCGGTCCACCGGTCCGCTCGCTCGTCGTACAGCGCGATGCCATCGGCCGTGGCGATCCACAGGCTATCGCGCACGGCGGCGATGGCGACGGGGTGTCGGTCGAGCCGCGACCATGCGCCGGTCGCGAGATCCAACCGAAACAGGCCACTGTCGCCGTCGGGGAGCCCGGAGCCGGAATCTGCTCTGCCCGCGACCCACAGGGCTCGACGGGTCTCGGCAATCCCGACGATGGCCGTGGACACCACCCCCGGCCCGGTCACAGCCGTCGTCTGGTGACGAAGGCGATCGAATCGGAGCACGGCGCTCAGCGCACTCGCCTGAGTGCAAGCGAACCAGATGGCGTGGGAATCAGCCAGCCACATAGTCGGGCGGGCGCAGAGTTGCGGCGGGTCGTCCCACCAGAGGATCCTGGTGGAGTCTCTGGTAAGGAGGAGGCGCCACCGTTCGACTGCACCCATCGGCACGCGCAGCGCGTAGCGGTGGCCAGCGCTGTCGACGACAGCATACGTACTGAACCCACCGCTATGTGCAATTGGCTTGTCTCCGGCGAGCTCCAGATCGCGCGTCAGCCGAACCGGGCGCTGGTGTTGCGGAACGTCCGACCGCACATCGCGTATGCTGCTGTCACCGGCGATCCACGCGCCTGTCCGACGCGCGAATCGTGCGATGCGCGATTCCGTCGCACTGTACGGACCCTCCACCGCGTAGATCGACACTGTATCGCCACCGATGCGTATGTCGGTCACCGCGGGCCCGTCGATCTGGGCTGCCGCCCGCGCCGTTGCGCTTACGGTCAGAAGCACGAGAAGAACACCCGAGATTGACATCGCCCGGGGAATTCGACGAGCAGCTCCGAGCGCGTGCAACGGCCCCGCGTAGCTCAGTCGACGCCGAGGTGGCCCTTCACCGAGTTGATCAATTTCTCCGAATCGTATCCGACACCTTCTTTGAAGACCGTCGTGACCTTGTGGATAACGGTGGGGTCCGACGCAAGATCGCCGTCGAGCACGACCAAGTCGGCTGATTTCCCGCGCTCGATCGACCCGAAGTTGTCGTAAGCGCCGAGGATCTTCGCGCCGTTCGCGGTCATGACCTGCACGGTCTGCGAAGGTGTAAGCCCTGCCTCGATGAGCAGCTCGTACTCGCGCTGGTCGCCCAGGCCGGGCGGTGTCCCGACACCCGTGGGATCACAGCCCGCGACGAGAAAGCCGCCCGCGTCAAAAAACCCTTTCTCGAACGCTTCCGCGTTCTTGATCCCGTCGGTCTTGAACGGCCAGCGCGGGGGGCCGGAGTCGGCAAGGGCACGAAAACCCAAAAATACGGCACGGAGATCCGGTGACATGAGATCCAGCAAGCGCGGATCGTACGGCCGGTTCGCCATGAACATATCGAACACCGGGAGCGTCGACGTCAAGGATACTTTGTGCTCGATCATCTTCTTGTAGACCGCTTTCGCCGTCGCCTCGTTTGGCGCGGCGTTGCTCACATTGACGAGGTAGTTGGTCGGGCACACATCCGGCTGCTTCGCTGGCAAGAAATCCGTGGCGGTGGGATACCCGTGCTCGAGATTGTCGATCCCGAGATCGACCGCTTCCTGGAATGTCACCGAGCAGAGGTGGCCCGTGACTTTGATGCCGCGCTTGTGGGCCTCATCGATCGCGGCTTTCAGCTCCTCGCGGCGAATGTCCGCGTACGCCTTGAGCCACGTCGCGCCTTCGGATGCCCAGTAGTCGACGAAGTGCTTGGCCTGCTCGGGAGTATTGACCACGTCCATGACCCCGGTCCCGTTCGGGCCGTTGCCCGTGATGTACGGCGCGGTGATATACACGCGAGGACCGGGTTCCTGACCGGCCTCGATCGCGCGCTTCGTCGCGATATCGTTGTATGGCGAGATCGTTCCCGCCGTCCGGATGGTCGTCACACCCGCACCGAGGTAGAGACGTGGAGCGGAAAAGCTGGTTATCGTCTGGCGGCCTCCGACCGCGTTGTAGAACAGGTGGTCGTGCATGCCCACGATCCCGGGAATCACCGTACTCCCACGGAGGTCGATCGTCTTGGCGCCTGCCGGCACTGACACGCTGGACGCGGGTCCGACATTGGCGATCTTGCCGCCTTGGGTGACGATGGTCTGATTCCGCGCCGGCGGAGCGCCGGTCCCATCGATCACGGTCACGTTCGTGAGGGCGACCACCGCGTCGGAGACCGTGACGAACTCGCGAGCGTTCGGCCGCTGCGCAGTTGCGCTCGACGCCAGACCGAACCCGAGCAGCATCCAACAGCTCATTCGGGACATGCTGTTCCTCACTCGACAGTGCACGAAGGTCGTTCCCCGCGATCGGATTTCCACGCCAGATGTTGGTTAGCGACCCCGGTCCACGCCAGTACAGAAACTGTTAACCTTTGCGCCAGCTTCGAGTGACACGCCGTTCAAGGCCAGGAGTTAAGCACTTTCCCGGGTCCGCAGGATGCTCAGCGCGGATCTGCTGTCGTTGGAGTGCGGCGGCCAGCGCCCTCCGGCCCAACGCAAAGCATCGCCACCGCCTGATGGGCATCGACCGATGCGACCGCTACCTTCAGCCTATGTCACGCGAGCCGCCTTTCCCGTGCGTCTGCTGCGGGTACCGCACCATGGTGGAGCCACCAGGATCGTACGACATTTGCCCAGTGTGCAAGTGGGAAGACGACTGGTTGCAGCTAAAGGATCCGACGATGGCCGGCGGTGCCAATGGCATGAGCCTGATCGACGCGCAAGCCGACTTCCAGCGAACCGGCGGCGCCCCGGCCAGCGCGAGAAAGTATGCGAGACCGCCACGCGTCGACGAAGCTCGTGAACCGGGATGGCGACCGATCGACCCATCCGTCGACTTGACCGAGTGCTCGAGCGATCTCGCGCCCGGTTGGGACTCAGAAGATGGTTCTGACACGGCGCACAACGACATGGAACGTCTCTACTGGTGGCGCGACACCTATTGGCGCCGTGGCAAAGCACCGTGAGCCGAACCGGCATAGGCACAGATGACTTGGGTCGCAGTATCGCTCTCCAACGAGCAGGGTCGCAACCATGAGGTCCTTCTGCACCCTCTCGAGAGTTGCAACGGGAGGGGCTTTACCAGTACGTGGTCACCGTCGGTCAGGCAGCTCGCTGATCAGCCGCCGAAAATTCTCCGCGGCGGGTTGCTCCAGGTAGATGAATGCCATTGCTTGATCGACGAATGGCAACGCGATAAACTCGCCCGGCAACTCGGCGCGGGCGAAGTCCACGATACGCTGCTCGAAATCCGCTGCGACCCAGTCGGTCTCT
>Ga0210409_10001898_pt1 | contig 26152 bp, 29 predicted proteins | sample IncBWH17MmetaG_FD_161649 | JGI IMG/M metagenome (GOLD analysis project Ga0210409, IMG submission 161649) | Forest soil microbial communities from Barre Woods Harvard Forest LTER site, Petersham, Massachusetts, United States - Inc-BW-H-17-M | ecosystem: Environmental > Terrestrial > Soil >...
TGACCGATCCGGACTGGGAGCCGGTCATGAAGCGCGCCGCCGCCATCGTCACCAACCGCGGCGGACGCACCTGTCATGCGGCCATCATCGCCCGCGAGCTGGGAATTCCCGCAGTGGTCGGCTGCAGCAATGCGACCACGATTATCCGCGAGGGCCAGGAGGTAACGGTATCGTGCGCCGAGGGCGACACCGGCCACGTCTACGAGGGCCTGCTCGCCTTTGAGCGCAAGCAGATCGAGCTGGACTCGCTGCCGAAGATTCCCCTCAAGATCATGATGAACGTCGGCAACCCCGACCGCGCCTTCGATTTTGCCGGCATTCCCAACCACGGCGTGGGACTGGCGCGCCTCGAATTCATCATCAATCGTATGATCGGTGTGCATCCGCGGGCGCTGCTGGAGTTCGACCGCCTCGACGCAGAGCTGCAGGCGCAGATCCGCACGCAGATGGCAGGCTACCCGGACCCGGTCGGCTTCTACGTCGAGAAGCTCAGCGAGGGCATCGCGCAGATCGCCGCGGCGTTTGCGCCCGAGCCGGTAATCGTGCGCCTCTCGGACTTCAAGTCCAACGAGTACGCGAACCTCATCGGCGGCGCGCGCTACGAGCCGCAGGAAGAAAACCCCATGCTGGGCTTCCGGGGTGCGGCGCGCTACGTCGATGAGAGCTTTCGCCCCTGCTTCGAGCTCGAGTGCCGCGCCCTGAAGCGCGTGCGCGAGACCATGGGGCTGAGCAACGTGCAGGTCATGGTGCCGTTCGTGCGCAGCGTCGCGGAGGCCAAGCGGGTCACGCAGCTGCTGGCGCAGAACGGACTTAAGCGCGGCGAGAACGGCCTCATCGTGATCATGATGTGCGAGCTGCCGACCAACGCCTTGCTGGCTGAGCAGTATCTTGAGCACTTCGACGGCATGTCGATCGGCTCGAACGACATGACCCAGCTCACCTTGGGGCTGGATCGGGATTCCTCGATCGTCGCCGGCCTGTTCGACGAGCGCGATGAGGCGGTGCGGAAGCTCCTGTCGATGACCATCAGCGCCTGCCGCAAACTCAACAAGTACGTCGGTATCTGCGGCCAGGGCCCCTCGGATTATCCGGACTTCGCCCGCTGGCTGCTCGATGAGGGCATCGGCAGCATGTCGCTGAATCCGGATACCGTGGTCGAGACCTGGCTGTTTCTTGCCCAGCCGCCGGCCAGCACTCCTTGAGGCTTGCGGACGCGCCTAGGGCACGCCGGCGTACGCCGGGGCAAAAAGACGCGCGCGATAGTGACGCAGCTCGGCGATGGACTCGTGGATGTCGGCCTGCGCCAGGTGCGTGCCGTGCTTCGCAAAGCCGTCCGCCACCGCCGGCGCCCAGCGCCGCGCCAGCTCCTTGAGCGTGCTGACGTCGAGGTTGCGGTAGTGGAAGAAGCGCTCGAGGTCGGGCATCAGGCGCGCAAGAAAGCGCCGATCCTGGCAGATGCTGTTGCCACACATGGGCGAGCTGCCCGGATTCACCAGGGAGCTCAGGAATTCGAGTGTCTGGCGCTGCGCCTCGGCGAGGCTGACGCGGCTCACGCGCACCCGCGCCAGCAAGCCCGAGGAGCCGTGCTGGCGCTGGTTCCAGTCATCCATGCGTGCCAGCACCTCCTCGCTCTGGTGGATCGCCAGCACCGGACCGTCGGCGATGACGGCGAGATCCCGATCGGTCACCACGGTCGCGATCTCGATGATCGAGTCGGATTCGGGCCTCAGTCCCGTCATCTCCAGATCGATCCAGACCAGGTAGTCGCCGCTCGGCATGTCGTGATAAGTGGTGGTAGCGTGTCGAAATCGGGAATTAAAGACCTGGGCAGTGTAGCAGACGCTTGGGTGCGGTCCGCATGAGCGACACCCTGGTTGGACGCGTGGTCGGGGCCTTTGGCCGCCACCTGCTGGTGCGCGATGCGGCCGGCGGCGAGCTGCGCGCGCGGCCATTCGGTCGGGCGCTCAGCGTCGTGTGCGGCGACGACGTGCGCTGCCGGCTCGATGCGCATCATGACGAGGTGCACGTCATTGAGGTATTGCCGCGGCGATCGGCGCTGTGGCGCGCGACGCAGCGCGGCGGCGCGGAACCCGTGGTCGCCAACCTCACCCACCTGCTGGTGGTGCTGGCGCCGCTGCCGGCACCGGACTGGTTCGTCATCGACCGCTATCTGGCCGCGGCGACCGCGGGCGGCATCACCGCCACGCTCATCGTCAACAAGAGCGACCTCGGTATCGATGCCTCCCTGAGCGCTGAGCTGCAGGTGTACGCGGCGGCGGGGTATAGCGCGCTCCCCTGCTCGGCCGCCACCGGCGCTGCCGTGGCCGCGCTGCCCGCGACTCTGGGCGCGGGCAGCGTCGCAGCCCTGGTAGGCCAGTCCGGTGTTGGCAAGTCCTCGCTCGTGCAGCGCCTGCTGCCGGAGGCGCAGCTTGCCATCGGCGAGCTGGTGCGCGAGGAGGAGGGGCGCCACACCACGACCGCCGCGCGCCTGTTCGACCTGCCCGGAGGCGCCGCGTTGATCGACTCGCCCGGCGTGCGCGACTTTGCCCCGGCCGTCGAGGCGCTCGATGCGGGCAGCCTCGGGTTCGTGGAGGTGGCGCGGCTCGCGAGCGGCTGCCGCTTCAACGACTGCATCCACATGCGCGAGCCGGGGTGCGCGGTGCGCGCGGCCGCCGCGAGCGGCGCCTTGCATCCGCGGCGCTACGAAAGCTATCGGCGGCTGCGGCGCCTGCGCGAGGAACTCACCGCGGCGCGCGGCCCGCGACGCGCGCGGTAGACGCAGCCGGCCAAAGTCGCGCCTTTGGCCGGCGGCAACGGAGCCGCGGTCCGCCGAAATCGCTTCCTGCGATTTCGGCCAATAGACTACAGCGACTGGCGGCCGGCGAGCGCGTGCGCCAGCGTGCCGCCGTCAACGTATTCGAGCTCGCCGCCGACGGGCACGCCGTGGGCGATGCGGCTGGCACGGATTCCATGGCGCGCGGCCACCTCGCTCAGGTAATGCGCGGTCGCCTCGCCTTCGACCGTGGAGTTGGTGGCGAGAATCAGCTCGCGGACGTGCCCTTCCGCGAGGATGGCCTCGAGCTCGCGGCTGCCGAGCTGCTCCGGCCCCACCCCGTCCAGCGGCGACAGATGCCCCATGAGCACAAAGTAGCGGCCGCGGTAGCTGCCCGAGGATTCAACGGCCACCACGTCGGCCGGGGACTCGACCGCACACAGCAGCGTCACATCGCGCAGCGGCGCTGCGCAGATCGTGCACAGTTCGCCTTCCGTGAGCATGCGGCAGCGCCGGCAGCGCGACACCGACAGCAGCGCCGCATCGAGGGCGGCGGCGAGCACGCGTGCTCCCGGCCGGCCATCCTGCAGCAGGTGAAAGGCCATGCGTTGCGCGGTCTTCGGTCCCACGCCTGGCAGGGCGCGCAGCGCCTCGATGAGCCGGGCCAGGTGTGGGGAGTGTTGCATCAGCGGCGCGCTTCTAAAACGGCAGCTTCATACCCGGCGGCAGCTGCAACCCTGCGGTCACGCTCGCCATTTTCTCCTGCACGCGCGCCTCCACCTTGTGCACCGCGTCGTTGGCAGCGGCGGCGATCAGGTCCTCGAGCATCTCGCGATCCTCGCCACTGACGGCCGCTTCGATCTGCACGCGCTTCACCTCGTGCCGGCCGTTCATGGTGACCTTAACCATGCCGCCGCCGGACTCGCCGATCACCTCGATGTTGCCGATCTCGGCCTGGGCCTTCTGCATGTTGGCCTGCATGGCCTGGGCCTGCTTCATGAGGTTATTGAAATTGCCTGCCATAGGATGCCAAGCCTGTCAGGCGCAACGCGCCAGGTATGTGGGGGATTTCATTTCGCCGGCCGTACCGAATCAGGCAGCACGGTGGCGCCGAAGCGCTCGCGCAGCCCCTGCACTCCCGGTTCGCTCTCAAACGAGCGCCGCGCGGCGGCGAGCTCCGCTTCCGAGGCGCGCCGCTGCGCCTGCGCCGGGGTCTCGACCCCCGCGACGGCACCCTGAAACTCCAGGCGCACCGCTGCGCCGAAGTAACGCGACAGCGCCTGGGCGAGCTTGTCTTCCTGCGCCGGCGTGCGCACCAGCTGGTTGCGCGGATCAAGCGCCAGCCGCACTACCGCACCCTGGCGGCCGAGAAATACGCAGTGGCTGGCGAGCTGCCGGGCCGCACCCGCGAGCTCGAGCTGAGTCACGATCTGTGCCCATTCTCCGCCGCCCGCATCCGCGGCAGACGCGGGCGCGACCGGCGCGCTCACGGCGGCGGGTGTCGCCGGCGCCGCGCGCGAATTCTCGGGCGCCGCGCCCGCGGCGCTCGTCGGAGCCGGGGCCACCGTACGCGCGGCCTCCCCGCCGGGGCGGAACGCGATCATGCGCAGCAGGGTCATCTCGAAACCGGTGCGCGGATCGGGAGCCAGCGGCAGATCGCGCCGGCCCACAATCGCGGTCTGGTAGTACAACTGCACGTCCTCGGGCGCGAGCGCCGCGCCTAAGCGCTCGAGGAGCCCGGGGTCGTACAGCTCGTCGCCCTCATAGTCAGGCACCGTCTGCTTCAAGGCGATGCGCACCAGCAGGCCCGCGAGCTCATCGAGCACCTGCGCATAGTCGGGAGCGAACTCCTCGAGCGCTTGCGCACAGCGCACGAGGTCCCCGCTGCTGGCGGCGGCCAGGAGTTCCACCAGCCGCACCACGTGATCGCGGGAGATTGTGCCCAGCATGGCGCGCGCCTCCGCCTCACCGGCCTTGCCACCGCCGAAAGCGATCAGCTGGTCGAGCAGCGACAGCGCGTCGCGCACACTGCCATCCGCCGCCTGCGCCAAAAGCTTCACACCCGCCGCTTCGAACGGCACGTTCTCGCGCTCGAGAATACTGCGCAGGTGCGCGGCGATATCCGCCGCCGGCAGACGCTTGAGGTTGAACTGCAGACAGCGCGACAGCACCGTCACCGGCAGCTTCTGCGGATCGGTGGTGGCAAGCAGGAACTTAACATGCGGCGGCGGTTCCTCCAGAGTCTTCAGGAGCGCGTTGAAGGAGTGGCTCGAGAGCATGTGGACTTCATCCACCAGGTATACCTTGTAGCGGCCGCGCGTCGGGCTGTACTGCACGTTGTCGAGCAGTTCGCGCGTGTCGTCCACCTTGGTGCGCGACGCGGCATCGACCTCGATGAGGTCCGGAAAGCGCCCGGCGTCGATCTCGCGACAGTTGGCGCACACCCCGCACGGCTCGGCGGTGACCCCGGTCTCGCAGTTGAGGCACTTGGCGAAAATCCGCGCGATCGTCGTCTTACCCACGCCGCGCGTACCGGTGAACAGGAACGCATGATGCACACGCCCACTGCCAAGCGCGTTCACGAGCGCGCGCCGCACGTGCTCCTGGCCAATAAGCTCGGCGAATGTTTTCGGGCGCCACTTGCGCGCCAGGGCGGTGTAGCTCATCAACGACCCTTCGATCCGACAGGTGTCCTCAAGATGGAGGCGGCCCGCACCAGCTTAAACCTCCGGCACCCGACATCGCCGCTGCCGCTGCTGCCTTCCGGCCCTGACGGGATTCACGACTGGTCGTCGCGGAGAAACCGATGCGGGCCACCGTGTTCAACTGGCAGCACGCAATGCTTTGGCGGAGAGGGTGGGATTCGAACCCACGAACACCCGTTAAGATGTTACTGGAATTCCAGTCCAGCGCCTTCGACCGCTCGGCCACCTCTCCAATCAAATACTTACGTTACTTTCCTCGAAACATCCAGCGGTGACTTATGCCTGCGGGGCGGCTTTCGCAACCTTGAAGGACGGTGGTTCATCAAGGCAGGGTGCGTTGCGCGCACGCGGCGGCGGCGCCGGTTCGTTCAGGGGCGGCAGGCGCAGGGCATTGGCGGTGTCGGGTGCGTCCATGCCGAGTGGGATTTTCAGCGGCGCGACGCTGCGCTCGCCCGCGTAACTCTGGCGCTCATTGCAGGATTTGTAGCTCAATTTGTTCTTGAACAGGTGACAGCCGCTCACGCCCAGCAGCAGCGCAAGACACACGAACCCCGTAGCCATCTTCATTCGCGACACTGCAACTCCTTCACTTGGCACATAACCCGAGCTCATGGCAACACCCCGGCGGTGCGTGCCGCCGCGCGTACCGGCTCGTGATACTGCCTTGCCAGCGCGGTGAGCGGCAATCTTAACCCAGGACCGATGAGTCCCATCTGCTGCAGCAGCCATTTGACCGGAATCGGATTGGCTTCAACGAATAACTCCCGGTGCAGCGGCGCGAGCGCCGCGTTCAGGCGCCCCGCCCGCGCCGCATCCCCGGCGAGCGCCGCCGACACCATGTCCTTCATCGCCCGCGGCGCGAGATTCGCGGTCACGGAAATAACCCCGCGCGCTCCGGCGGCAATGGTATCGCGGGCACTGGCGTCATCCCCGCTCAGCACCACGAAATCCGCGCCGCAGATCCGCAGCAGCTCGCGCACCCGTGCGGCCTCGGGCACCGCCTCCTTGATCCCCACGATACCCGCAACCCGTGACAGCCGTCCGACCACCTCGGGCAGCATGTCCACGGCGGTACGCCCGGGGACGTTGTACAGGATGAGCGGCTTGTCCGCGGCCGCAGCGGCCGCCGAGAAATGCTGGAACAGTCCTTCCTGCGTGGGACGATTGTAGGCGGGCGTGACCACGAGCAGAGCGTCGATCGGCAATTGCGACAGCCACGCGACGCGCGCCACCGTGGTGCGCGTGTTACTGGTGCCCGCCCCTGCCAGTACCGCCGCGCGCCCACGCGCCTGCGCACAGGCGCGCGCAACCAGTTCGCGCAGCTCCGCATCCTCCAGCGTGGCTGACTCCCCGGTGGTGCCGCCGACGACAATGCCATCGGTGCCGTTCGCCAGGTGGAAATCAACGAGCCGCGCCCAGGCCGGGAAGTCGACCGCGCCGTCCGGACCCATGGGGGTGACGATGGCGACCAGGCTGCCTGAAAACATGCGGGTTCACGCGCTCGGCGGGGAAGCTGGCGATGTTACGAGCCGGCCGCGCGCCGAGGCAAGCCCTTCCTTGCAGCGTGCCAGGCGCTCACCGGTCGCAACCCGCCGCCGCTCCCGGTACACTCCAACCGCACCGACGGGAAGCACAGTCACTCTGCCACACGAACCGATGAAGCAGCACCTCGCCGTTTCGGCGATCGGCAGCGACCGCACAGGGATGGTCCACGAGCTGACCCGCGTAATCAGCGAGTCCGGCGGCAACATCAGCGAAAGCCGCATGGCGAACCTCGGTACCGAGTTCGCGATGCTGCTCTTGGTATCGGGCAACTGGCACGCGCTCGCCAAGCTGGAAACCGAACTCAAACGCCTCGCCGAAACCAGCAGTCTCAGCATCCATCTGAAGCGCACCGAGCCGCGCGCGCCGCGCACGGACATGCTGCCCTACTCGATCGACGTGGTGTGCCTCGACCAGAGCGGCATTGTCTCGGGCCTGGCGGGTTTCTTTGCCACCCGCAGCATCGATATCGCGGAAGCCTCCACCCGCAGCTACCCGGCCGCGCACACCGGCGCGCCGATGTTCGCGGTGCAGATGATCGTCAACGTTCCCAGCCGCGTGCACGTGGCACAGCTGCGCGAGGAGTTCATGGAGTTCTGCGACTCCCTGAACCTCGACGCCATTCTCGAACCGGTCAAATCCTGAAAATGTGATGTCCAAGATAAAACCTGAGAGCAAGGTGCCGGACTTCTCTTTGCCCATGACGGGCGGCGGCGCCTGGAGCCTTAAGGGCGCGGCCGGCAAGAAACTCGTGATCTATTTCTACCCGAAGGACATGACTTCCGGCTGCACCCGCGAATCGCAGGACTTTCGCGACCTGTATGGCGCTTTTCGCAAGGCGGGTACGCAGGTGGTGGGCGTGTCGCGCGACAGCGTCGCCTCCCACGACAAGTTCGCGCACCGCGAATCACTGCCCTTTCCGCTGCTCGCCGACACCGACGAAAAAGTCTGCAAGCTGTTTGATGTCATCAAACAGAAAAGCTTGTACGGCAGAAAGTACCTGGGGGTGGAGCGCAGTACCTTCCTGCTGGACGGCACCGGTCGCGTGCGGCAGGAATGGCGCAAGGTGAAAGTTCCCGGTCACGCGGAGGCAGTACTTGAAGCAGCGCAGCGTCTCTGATCCAGGTCCGACGGCGGCCTCGGGGGAGTCTCGCCAGATGAAGGGCAGATCGCGCACGGGTAAGCGCCTGTTCATACTCGACACCAACGTGCTGATGCACGATCCCACCGCCATCTTTCGCTTCGAAGAGCATGACGTCTACCTGCCGATGGTGGTGCTCGAGGAGCTCGATGCGCACAAGACGGGCCTGTCGGAAGCCGCGCGCAACGTGCGCCAGGTGAGCCGCTTCCTCGACGATATGATGCGCGATGCCACCAAGGAGCAGATCGACCGCGGGCTGCAGCTGCCGAGCGGCTACTCCGGCAACCACGGCAAGAAACCCTCCACCGGACGCCTGTTCTTCCAGACGCGGCAGCTCTCGAGCGTGCTGCCCGAAGGCCTGCCCGGACACGGCGGCGACAACATAATTCTCGCGCAGACGCTGGCGCTGCAAAACGAACAGCAAGGTGCGCGCGTCATCCTGGTGTCCAAGGACATCAATCTGCGCATCAAGGCAGCCGTCCTTGGTGTGCACGCCGAGGACTACTACAGCGATAAGACCCTCGAGGACGCCGACGTCCTCTACAGCGGCATGACGGCGCTGCCGACTGACTTCTGGGAGCGGCACGGCAAGGACATGCGCTCATGGAAGGAATCTGACCGCACCTTCTATGAAATTACCGGCCCCGCGGTGCGCGAGTGGCGGCCGAACCAGGGGCTCTTCGAGGACACCCCCGAGGGCATCGAGGGCATCGTGCGCAGGATCAGTGGCGACACGGCCACCATCGAGCTGACGCGTGACTACCGCAACGAGCGGCACAGCGTCTGGGGCGTGACCGCGCGCAATCGCGAGCAGAATTTCGCGCTCCACCTGCTCATGGATCCGGAGATCGACTTCGTCACCGTGCTCGGGCCCGCCGGCACGGGCAAGACGCTGCTGGCGCTCGCCGCCGGCCTCATGCAGACGCTCGAAACCAACCGCTTCGTGGAAATCATCATGACGCGGGTGACCATTCCGCTCGGTGAGGACATCGGCTTCCTGCCGGGCACCGAGGAAGAAAAGATGGAGCCGTGGATGGGCGCGCTCATGGACAACCTCGAGGTGCTCACCGGGTCGCAGGAAGGTGGCAACTGGGGACGCGCGGCGACCAACGACCTGCTGCGCAACCGCATCAAGATCCGCTCGCTCAACTTCATGCGCGGGCGCACCTTCCTCAATCGCTTCCTGATCCTCGATGAGGCGCAGAACCTGACGCCCAAGCAGATGAAGGCGCTCGTCACCCGTGCCGGTCCCGGCACCAAGCTCGCGTGCCTGGGCAACATCGCCCAGATCGATTCACCGTATCTGACGGAGATGACCTCCGGCCTCACCTATACGGTCAATCGCTTTCGTGGCTGGCCGCACTCCGGGCACATCACGCTGGTGCGCGGCGAGCGCTCGCGGCTCGCGGATTACGCCTCCGACCAGCTGTAGGCTTAAGGGTGCCAGGGCAGTCTTTTGCAGGCCGCTTGTAAGCGGCTGTAAATGTGAGGAAACTCCGCAGCCCCCGTGGTGGTCGAAGTCTTTGCGATGATGCGACGAATCCTGCTTGCCCTCCTCAGCGCCTTTGCCATGGTCGCCGGCAGCGCTTTCGCGCAGGAAGTGCCCGGCATGCCGGTGGACCTGCAGCCTCCGGCCGCGGGCTCGGATCTGCCGGACATGGGCAGCCCGGCCGCCGCCGTCCTCTCGAAGAGCGACGAGTCGCGCCTGGGCGCCATGGTGGCGCGCGAACTGCGCGACCAGAACGCGCTGCTGGAGGACCCGGAAGTCAATGAGTACCTGCAGGGGGTCGGCCAGCGCCTGGCGTCGCAAAGCGCCATGGGCGGCGGCGGCTTTCACTTCTTCGTCGTCAAGGATCCGGTGATCAACGCCTTCGCCGTACCGGGCGGCTTCGTGTTCCTGCACGATGGCCTGATCCTCGCGACCACCACCGAGTCAGAACTCGCGAGCGTCATGGCGCACGAAATCGCGCACGTCACGCAGCACCACATAGCGCGCCAGATCCGCGCCCAGGGCCAGCAAAGCATCACCACGGCGGCGGCGATCCTCGCGGCCATCCTGCTGGGAGCGATCGGTGGCGGCCAGGCCGCGGAAGGCGGCATCGCCGCCGCCGAAGGCATCGCCGCGCAGCAGCAGATCAACTTCACGCGTGACAATGAGGCGGAGGCCGATCGGGTCGGGATCGGCTACCTCGCCGGCGCCGGCTTTGACACCAACGCCATGGGCGGCTTCTTCGAAACCCTGAGCCGCCACGAGGGCCTCACCGCAACCTACATTCCGGCGATGCTCATCGATCACCCCGTCACGACCGATCGCATCGCCGAGGCGCGCTCGCGCGCCGCGCAATTCCCGCCGCGCAAGGGCAAGGACTCGCAAAGCTACCGCCTCATCCGCGAGCGTGTACGCGTGCTCACCGCAACCGCGGATGTGAACCTGACGCAGATCTACGAGCAGAAAATCGCCCGCGGCGAGGGTGATCTCGGCAATCGCTATGGGGAGGCGCTGGCGCTTCTCAACAGCAACCACGCGGAGGACGCGGCCAAAGCCCTCGCGCCGCTGGTGCAGCAACACGAGGGGCTCACGCTGCTGCACGCCGCGCTCGGACAGGCGCAGGCCAAGGCCGGTCACGTCGATGAGGCGCTGGCAACCTACCGTCACGCGCTCGGCCTCTTCCCGCGCAACGTCCCGGTCACGGTGCGTTACGCCGAAACGCTCATGAACGCCGGCAAGCCTGCGCAGGCCCATGACGTGCTGCTCGATCTGTTCAACAACGTACCGCCCACGCCCGATCAGATCCGCCTCACGGCCCTGGCAGCCAGCGCGGCCGGCGACGCCGGCGACGCCTACTTCTACATGGGTGAGTACCAGATCGCCGGCGGCGACCTGAACCTCGCCGCGCAGCAACTGCAGCTGGCGCTGGCGGCGCCGAATATCAGCCAGATCCAACGGCAGCGCTATCAGGCGCGCCTGGACGAGGTGCGCGAGTACCTCGCCAGCACGCGCAAGCACCGCTTGAGCGACAACAACGGCGACGATCAGCACCCCGCCAGCCGGCGTGGCGGCCGCTGATTCAGCACTCAGCGGCCGAACCTAAGCCGCTTGCCCGGTCGCTGCTAGAATGCGCGCTCCATCAACCTTTCCGCGCACCCCATGACCCCACGCCTGCGTCTGTCCCTGCCCTTTTGCCTGTTGCTGCTCGCAGCCTGCGCCAGCCAGCCCGGCGCGAAGAGCGATCCGCGTGACCCGTGGGAGCGCATGAATCGCGTCACCTATCATTTTAATGATGGCCTGGACCGGGCGATCGTCAAGCCCGTGGCACGCGGCTATCGCAAGGTCACGCCTCGCTTCGTGCAGGCGGGCGTCAGCAATTTCCTCGACAATCTGCGCTCCCCGGTGGTCATGGTGAATGACCTGCTGCAGGGACAGTTCAAGGCCTTCGCCTCCGACACCGGGCGACTCCTCATGAACACAACGCTCGGGATCGGCGGCTTGCTCGATCCGGCGAGCGCCGCGGGACTCGACAAGAATGACCGCGACTTCGGACAGACGCTCGGCAAGTGGGGGCTCAAGACCGGGCCCTACCTGGTCATCCCGTTCCTGGGTCCCTCAGACATCCGCGACGCGGTCGGGCGCGTCGGGGATGTGTATAGCGACCCGCGCCACTACATCCGCAGCAACTGGCTCAGCTACGGCCTGTGGGCGGTGGGGGCGGTGGACACCCGGGCACGCCTGCTCGATGTGGAGGGTGCGATTGCCGGTGCCTATGACCCGTACGCGTTCATTCGCACCGCCTACCTGCAGCACCGCGAGTACAAGGTGCACGGCGGGCAATCTCCCGGCGAAGAGGATCAGGAACAGAAGATGCTTGAGGAAGCTGGCGAGGACCAGGGGGCCCAGGCCGCTCCTGCGCCACAGTCACCCGCCCCGCAGACACCGCCTCAGCACTGAGGCGTTAAACACCGCGCGCGAGGAGTTCATCGACCTCGCTGATGCGGGCGAGCGCCACCAGGTCTTCCGGCAGGTGCGCAAAGCGCAGGCTCCGCCCGGAACGCCTGGCCGCGCTAAGCCAGTCAAGCAGCACGGCGAGCCCGGCGCTGTCCGCCAGGCCCAGCGCGCCACAATCGATCTCGAGCGGCCCCGCTCCCGCATCTTCCAGGATCGCAAGGCCGCGCGCCCGCGCCGCGCGCGCAGTGGCAAAGGTGAGTGCGCCGCGCGCGATGCAGCGTCCCGCCGCGGCAGGCTCAAGTGTGAAGGAGGCGGCGGCAATGGCCGCCGGGTCCGATGCGGGCGCGCTCACGGCCTACTTGCCGCCGCCGGTCTGTTTACCGATCGCGCCCGGCTTTTCACCGGACTCCAGGCGCTTGACCACCGCGTCAATGCCCTGCGCCTCGATCTGGGCGCCGAAGTCCTCGCGGTAGCTGTTGACGTAACTGATGCCGTCAATCACCACGTCCCAGGCTTTCCAGCCCTCGGGCGTCCGGTGCAGGTAGTAGTTCACCGCGACGCGATCGCCGTTGCTGCGCTTGACCTCGGTGCGCACCGTGGCGCGCGTCGAGTCCGCATCAACCTTGGTGGGAAAGATCTTCAGCCGGTCGGACGTGAAGTCGGCCAGCGCGTTGCCGTAGTTGTCGAGCAGCGAGTGGTAGAACGCGTCGATGAAGTGCCGGCGCTGCTCGGGTGTCGCGGTGCGCCAGTGCTGGCCCAGCACCAGCCGCGCCGAAAACTCCGTGTCGAAGTGCGGCAGCAGGTACTTGTCAACCAGGTGTCCGATCTTCGAGGGGTCGCGCCGGTAGGCATCACGATCCTTGTCGAGGTCCCCGAGCATGCCCTGCGCTGCGGCCTGCACTACTTCCGTGGGGCCCTCGCCCGCCGCTACGCTCGCGGCCGCGGGCGCTGCGACCGGGGCCGCCGGCGCGCTCTGCGCCTGTGCGACACCAAAGGCGCTCGCCAGCCACAACCCGCCTGAAAGAACAATTGCTCGTGTCATTTCTTGGGCTCCACTTTCTGTTTGTCAGTGCTCTGGCTGTCGCCGCCCTTGCTCGCGAAGCCGGCAAAGAACTTGTTGATCAGGTTCTCGAGCACGATGGCGGACTGCGTCTGATCGATACTGCTGCCGTCTTTCAGGTAACTGTCCTGGCCGCCGGGGCTGATGCCGATGTACTTGCCGCCGAGCAGGCCCTGCGTCTCGATGCTGGCGAAGCTGTCATCCGGAATCTTGTTGTACTGCGGGTCGACGCGCAGCGTGACGACCGCCTTGTAGTCCTTGGAATCGAAGCGGATGTTGGTTACTTCACCCACGCGCACGCCCGACATGCTCACCGGTGAGCCCACCTTCAGGTCGCCGATGTTGTCGAACTCAGCCGTCACGTGATAGCCCGCTTTGGCACCGCCGAACTTCATACCGCTCGCGGGCAGCTGCGTTGTCAGGAACAGCAGCGTCGCAAAGCCCAGCAGCACGAACAGTCCGGTTCCGATCTCCAGGGTCCGATTGGCACGCATGATTGCAGTCACCCCTTCAGGAAAGCCGCGGTCAGCACGTAGTCGAGGAGCAGTACGATCACCGATGAAGCCACTACCGTGCGGGTGGTGGCAAGTCCGACTCCGGCCGCGGTCGGTTCTGAGTGGTAGCCCTCGTGCACCGCGATGAGGCTGCAGGCGACACCGAATACCAGGCTTTTCACCACTCCCTCCATGACGTCCCGCAGGCCGACCGAGTCTTGCATCTGCGACCAGAATACGCCCCGGTCCACGCCCATCAACACCACACCGATCAACTGCGCGCCGTAGAGCCCAATGACGCTGAAGATCCCCGCCAGCAGCGGCATGGCGATCACCCCGCCGAGGAAGCGCGGCGCGGCCACGTAACGCAGGGGGTCCACCGCCATGATCTCCATGGCCGTGAGCTGATCGGTAGCGCGCATGAGGCCGATTTCAGAAGTAAGCGCGGTCCCGGCGCGGCCGGCAAACAGCAGCGCCGTGACCACCGGAGCCAGCTCCTTGAGCAGCCCAAGAGCCGCGGCCGTGCCGAGCGCCTCCTCGGAGCCAAAGCGCTGCAACAGCTCGAAACCCTGCAGGCCGAGCACCATGCCGACGAACAGCCCCGACAGCATGATGATGATGAGCGAGCGGGCGCCGGCGTTGTAAATCTGGTGCACCAGCAGCCGCGGCCGGCCAAGCGAGGGCAGACATTGGGCGAGCAGCTGGGCGAGGAAGATCATCACCGCGCCGAGGCGGCGCACACCCTCGAAGACAATCCCATTGGCGCTGCCGTTACTCATTGTTCATCCGCCGCCAGCAGCTGCGTGTCGTAGTCGGGCGCGGGGTAGTGGAACGCAACCGGCCCTTCGGCCGCTCCGGTCATGAATTGCCGCACGGCCGCCGAATCGCTGGCACGCAGCTCCGCGGGCGTACCGGAGGCGGCGATGCGACCGCCGGCCAGCAGGTAGCTGTCATCGGCAATGCTGGCGAGCTCCTGCACATCGTGCGAGACAACGATGCTGGTGATCCCGAGCGCCGAGTTCATGTGCTTGATCAGGCGCTGGATGACGCCGAGGGAAATCGGATCGAGCCCCACGAATGGCTCGTCGTAGATCAGCACCTCGGGGTCCATGACGATGGCGCGCGCCAGCGCCACGCGTCGCGCCATGCCGCCGGAGAGCTCCCCCGGCATCAGGTCCGCCGCGCCCCGCAGGCCCACGGCCTGGAGCTTCGTGAGCACCAGACGCCGGATCAGCGGCTCCGGCAGGTCGGTATGCTCGCGCACCGGGAAGGCGACGTTTTCGAACACGTCCATGTCGGTAAGCAGGGCGCCGTTCTGGAACAGCATTCCCAAACGGCGGCGCACTGCGTACACCTCAGCACTGCTGAGCGTCGCGACATCACGCCCAAACGCCGTCACCTGCCCGCGGTCGGCGGTGATCTGCGCCGTGATGAGCCTCAGGAGCGTCGTCTTGCCGGTGCCGCTCGGTCCCATGACCGCCGTGATACGACCGCGCCGCACCTGCAGATCGATGCCGGAAAAAATAGGCCGCCCGCCTACCGCGTAGTACGCGTCACGCACATCGATCACCACCTCGGGCGCGCCTGCGCCTCCGGCGAGTGCTGGGGAGGCGGGGCTGGTCAAGCCGCCTGGGCTTCCATGTCGGCCGCGTAGCGGCCGGTGCTCGCCAGACCGTTCAGCTTCGCGCGCCGGGCGAATTCCTTCTGGCCTGCGGCGAAGGTCGCTGCCGCGCCGCCCCAGGCCTTGAGCGCCGTGTCCTGCAGCGCACGCCCGTAGCTGAAGGTCAGCGACCACGGGAGTGAGCCAAGCTTGTTCATGAGTGACAGGTGCAGCGTCGCCTCGGTCGGGGACTGGCCGCCGGAAAGGAATGCAATCCCGGGCACCGCCGGAGGCACGTGGCGCCTGAGCACCCGCACCGTCGCTTCGGCAACCGCCTCGGGGGGCGCGCGGCCAGCCGCCTTCTTGCCCGAGATCACCATGTTGGGCTTGAGCACCATGCCCTCCAGGTACACGCGGTGTTCGAACAGTTCGCGGAACACGGTGGCGAGGACCTCCCCGGTCACCTGCTCGCAGCGCTCGATCGAATGCCCCCCGTCCATGAGCACTTCCGGCTCAACGATCGGCACGATGTCGTTTTCCTGGCAGAGCGCGGCGTAGCGTGCCAGCGCGTGCGCATTCGCCTTGACCGCGAACCAGGTCGGAATACCGTCGCCGATGTCGATCACCGCGCGCCACTTGGCGAAGCGTGCCCCGAGGCCCCGGTACTCGATGAGGCGCTCGCGCAGGCCGTCGAGCCCTTCGGTGATGGTCTCGCCGGTGAAGCCCGCGAGCGGTTTGGCGCCCATGTCCACCTTGATCCCCGGGAGCATGCCCTGCTTGGTGAGGTACTGCGGAAACGGCGTGCCGTCTTTGGTCTTCTGACGAATGGTCTCGTCGTAGAGGATGACGCCGCTCACCCATTCGGCCGCTCCGGGAGCGGTAAAGAGCATTTCGCGGTAGGTGCGGCGATGCTCCTCGGTAGAGTCGAGCCTGATGGCGTCGAAGCGCTTTTTGATCGTGCCCGAGCTTTCGTCGGCGGCCAGGATGCCCTTGCCGCTCGCCACCATGCCGCGCGCAATCCGCTTGAGCTCACTGGCATTCATCGTCTTTAGACCTCTTGGCCGGGCGCCGCGCCCGTCAGGCAGCTGAAAATTGGGGCGCCAAGGATAGCAAATCAGCCCCTCGCGCCGGCGATGGCGCCTGGGGGTTGCACTTGGTTACCAGGGTAATTAGTACTAAACTAGTCCTAGTTTCAAGGAGGGGTCGCCATGCTGCGCATCAGCCGGCTCACCGACTACGCCACCGTATTGCTCGCGGCGCTCGCGGGCGAGCCTGAGCGCGTGCAGACCGCCGCCGCGCTGGCGGAAATTACGCATATTGCGGCGCCGACGGTGTGCAAGCTCCTGAAGCAGTTGCAGCGCGCCGGGCTCGTGGTCTCGACGCGCGGCCTGCACGGCGGGTACCAGCTCGCGCGCCCCGCCACCCAGATCAGCGCGGCGGGCATTCTCGATGCGCTCGAGGGGCCGGTTGCGCTCACCGACTGCTCCGCCGGCCAGGGCAACTGCGAGATCGAGGGCAGCTGCCGGGTGGGCCGCGTCTGGCAGCGGCTGAATCTCGCCATTCGGCGTTCGTTGTACGACGTGAGCCTGGCGCAGCTCGCCGGCCTCGAGGCCGCTCCGGCGCGGCTGCCGGCGCTGGAGCGCGAGATGAAGAGCGTCGTGTCACGCGCCCCGGTTCGTGCCTGATCAGCTTATGAGCGAAAACGCCAAACAACTCGAATCGCTGCTCGGACGCGGCTACCAGCATGGCTTCGTGACCGAGATCGATTCGGACACCGTCCCGCCGGGTCTGGACGAGGACGTCGTGCGCCTCATATCGCGCAAGAAGCAGGAGCCCGCCTTTCTTACCGAGTGGCGGCTCAAGGCGCTGCGCCACTGGCTGACCATGAAGGAGCCGCACTGGGCGCACGTGAAGATCGCGCCCATCGACTATCAGGCCATCTCCTATTATTCCGCACCAAGGACGAAGAAGGACGGCCCGAAGAGCCTCGCCGAAGTTGATCCGAAGTTGCTCGAGACCTATGCGAAGCTCGGCGTGCCGCTGCACGAGCGGGCGCGGCTCGCCGGCGTCGCGGTGGACGCGGTGTTCGACAGCGTGTCGGTCGCGACCACCTTCAAGGAGCGGCTCGCCGCCGCGGGCGTGGTCTTCTGCCCGTTCTCCGAAGCGGTGCGCACGCACCCGCACCTCATCGAGCAGTACCTGGGAAGCGTCGTCCCACCCACCGACAATTTCTTCGCCACCCTGAATTCCGCGGTGTTCACCGACGGCTCGTTCGTGTATGTGCCGAAGGGCGTGCGCTGCCCGATGGAGCTGTCCACGTACTTCCGCATCAACGCCGCCAAGACCGGACAGTTCGAGCGCACGCTGATCATTGCGGATGTCGGCAGTCACGTGTCATATCTTGAGGGCTGCACGGCACCAATGCGCGACGAAAACCAGCTGCACGCCGCGGTCGTGGAGCTCATTGCACTCGATGACGCCTACATCAAGTACTCCACGGTCCAGAACTGGTACCCGGGCGATGCCAACGGCGTCGGCGGCATTTATAACTTCGTTACCAAGCGCGGCGAGTGCCGCGGCCGCAACGCGCATATCTCCTGGACCCAGGTGGAAACCGGTTCCGCGATCACCTGGAAGTATCCGAGCTGCGTGCTGCGCGGCGAGGGCTCGATCGGCGAGTTCTATTCCGTCGCGACGGTGAACAATCACCAGCAGGCGGACACCGGCACGAAGATGATCCACATCGGCAAGGACACCCGCAGCACCATCGTTTCCAAGGGCATCTCCGCCGGCCATGGCCAGAACACCTACCGGGGGCTGGTGAAAATGCTGCCCGGTGCGCACGGCGCGCGCAATTTCACGCAGTGCGATTCGCTGCTGATGGGTGGCGAGTGCGGCGCCCACACCTTCCCGTACGTCGAGGTGAAGAACCCGACCGCCACGGTGGAGCACGAGGCGAGTACCTCGAAGATCAGCGAGGACCAGCTGTTCTACTGCCTCGCGCGCGGCATCTCGCAGGAGGACGCGGTCAACATGATTGTCAGTGGCTTCTGCAAGTCGGTGTTCAAGGAGCTGCCGATGGAATTCGCCGTCGAGGCGCAGGCGCTGCTGGCGGTCAGCCTGGAAGGCGCGGTGGGGTGACATGACTGCCATGCTCAGCATCAACGATCTTGCGGTGACCGTCGACGGCAAGCAGATCCTCAAGGGAGTCACGCTCGAGGTGCTCGCCGGCGAGGTGCACGCCATCATGGGCCCGAATGGCTCCGGGAAAAGCACCCTCGCGCATGTGCTTGCCGGGCGGCCGGGGTACGAGATCACCTCCGGCACGGTCACGTACAAAGGTCATGACCTGCTGACACTGGCGCCGGAGGAGCGGGCGCGCGCCGGCCTATTCCTCGGCTTCCAGTACCCGGTCGAGATTCCGGGCGTGAACAACGTGTATCTGCTCAAGGCGGCGCTCAACGCTGCCCGCAAACAGCACGGCCTTGCGGAAGTCGACGCGTTCGAGTTCCTGACACTGGTGCGCGACAAGATGAAGCTCATGCGCATCGAGGACAGCTTCCTCTCCCGGGGCGTGAACGAAGGCTTCTCGGGCGGTGAGAAAAAGCGCAACGAGGTCCTGCAGATGCTGGTGCTGGAACCGCAGCTCGCGATTCTCGATGAGACCGACTCCGGACTCGACATCGACGCGCTGAAGCTCGTCGCCGCGGGCGTCAATTCACTGCGCTCGCCCGAGCGCGCCTGCGTGCTGGTCACCCACTACCAGCGCCTGCTGGAGTACGTCGTGCCCGACTTCGTGCATGTGCTGGTGCAGGGGCGCATTGCCAAAAGCGGCGACCGCCGACTGGCGCTGGAGCTGGAGCAGCGCGGCTATGACTGGGTGTCCGGCGAAGCGGCGTGAGATAAGCCATGGGCAGCGCCCTCACCGCCCGCATTATCGAGGAACACGCGACCGCCGCGCGTGCGCTGCCGTCCTCCGGCACTGCGGCGGATCGGCGGCGCGCGGCGCTCGCGGTTCTCACCGCGCAGGGGCTTCCCACCGCGCGCGACGAGAACTGGAAGTACGCCAACCTGCGCACCCTGGAGCGGCTGCGGTTTGTCCCGGCGGCAAGCTCCGCGGGGGCTACAACCCTGTCGGTGTCCGCGGCGGACCTGCCGGCGCCGTTGCCTGCGTGCGCCCGCTACGTGTTTGTTGACGGCCTGTTTGCCCCAGCTCTGTCAGCCCCGGCTGCATCCGGCAACGCCAGCGTGACGCCGCTCGCCGCCCTGGCGCCCCTCCCCGGGCCTGCCGCCCCGGACAGCGTGGATGAGCGCTTTCTCGCCCTCAACGAAGCCTTCGCGACCGACGGCGCGGCCATCCGGGTGAGCGGCGGTGCCGCTGGCGCCAGCATCGAATTGCTGTTCGTGGCCCGAGCCGACGCGCAGGCCGGCGCGTCGTACCCGCGCGTGAACCTGCAGCTCGACGCCGGTGCCAATCTCACGCTCATCGAAAGACATCTGAGCGTGGGTTCAGACAACAGCTTTGTGAACAGCGCCGTCACCGTGCAGCTCGCCCGCGGCGCAACCGTGGATCACTACCGACTGCAGGAGCTGGGCGTGCGGGCGATCCTCTTCGACACGCTCACCGCGACGCTGGCACAGGATGCGTCCTATCAGCTGCATGCCATCAGCACCGGTGCGCAGGCGGCGCGCTCCACGGTGAGCGTACGGCTCGCCGGCGAGGGCGCCACCCTGGCGATGGCCAACGCGGCACTCGGTGACGGTGCGCAGCTGCTGGACACGTTCGCACTGGTTCAGCACCTGGCACCGCGCGCGCGTACCACCCAGACCTTCCGCGGCATTGCCGCGGGCCGCGCCCGCGTGGCGTTCAACGGCAAGATCGTGGTGGCGAAGAGCGCGCCGGGCACCGATTCACAGCAGTCGCTGCGGGGACTGCTCGCCGGAGCCGACGCCGAGATCGACGTGCGGCCGCAGCTTGAGATCTACACCGACGAGGTGCGTTGCAGCCACGGCGCCACGGTTGGCAAGCTCGACGAGCAGATGTTGTTCTACCTGTTGTCGCGCGGACTGGATCGCGACACGGCGCAGCGGCTGCTGAAATGGGCGTTTCTAGGCAATGTGATCGCGAAGATCGCGGTGCCCGCGCTGCGGCGTGAGATCGAGGCGCGCCTTCCGGGGGTGCTCAAGGACACGACCCTGCGGGAGCTGCTGTGATGGCCGCCAATCCCGCCAGTACCCCAACACCACCCGCGTACGACGTCGAACGGGTGCGCCGGGATTTTCCGATCCTCGCCACCCTGGTCAACGGCCAGCCGCTGGTGTACCTGGACAGTGCCGCTTCCGCGCAGCGTCCGCTGCAGGTACTGCGCGCGGTGGAAGACTACGAGACGCACTCGCATGCCAACGTCCATCGTGGCGTGCACGCGCTCAGCCAGGCGGCAACCGCCGCCTTTGAAGGCGCCCGCGAGCGGGTACGCCGCTTCATCAACGCCGGCTCGACGCGCGAGATCATCTTCACCCGCGGCACCACCGAGGCCATCAATCTCGTCGCCCAGGCCTGGGCACGCAACCGCCTGGGCGCCGGCGATGAGATCCTCATCACCGCGCTCGAGCACCACGCCAACATCGTTCCGTGGCAGATGGTGTGCGAACAGGCCGGCTGCGCACTCAAAGTGGCGCCCATCAATCGGCGCGGGGAACTCGAGTTCGAGGCGTTCCTGAAGCTGCTGAGTCCCCGCACGCGGCTGGTGGCGGTGGCGCAGGTCTCGAACGCGCTCGGCACCATTCTGCCCGTTGAACGCATGGTCGCGGCTGCGCATGCGGCCGGCGCCCTGGTGCTGATCGATGGCGCGCAGGCGGTGCCGCACGCGCGTGTCGACGTGCGCGCCCTCGGCGCCGATTTCTACACCTTTTCCGGCCACAAGCTCTACGGTCCGACCGGCATCGGCGTGCTCTACGGGCGCGAGGAACTGCTCAGCGCGATGCCGCCCTGGCAAGGCGGCGGGGACATGATCCTGACGGTGTCGTTCGAGAAGACCACCTACAACGACCTGCCGTGGAAGTTCGAGGCCGGCACGCCGAACATATCCGGCGCGGTGGGACTGGCGGCCGCCATGGACTACGTCGAGAGCCTGGGAATCGAGGCCATCGCGGCGCACGAGACGCAGCTGCTCGAGCTCGCCACTGCCGCGCTCAGCGACATTCCCGGCATCGAGCTCATCGGTACCGCGGCCCACAAGGCAGCGGTGCTGTCCTTCACCATGCGGGGCGTGCATGCGCATGACCTCGGCACCATCCTCGATGCGCAGGGGGTGGCGGTACGCACCGGCCACCACTGCGCCATGCCGGTAATGACTTTCTTCCGTGTAGCGGCGACCGCGCGTGCCTCGTTCGGCTGTTACAACACCGCCGAGGAAGTCGCCACCCTGGTACGGGCGCTCGGCAAGGCGCGCGAGGTGTTTGGCTGATGGACCTCAAGGACCTGTATCGCGACGTGATCCTCGATCACAACCGCCAGCCGCGAAACTTCGGCCGCATCGACGCACCCGACGGCCGCGCCGACGGCCACAATCCCCTGTGCGGGGATCAGCTGTCGGTATTCGTGCGCCTGGCTGGCGAGCGGGTCGCGGATATCCGCTTCGAGGGCAAGGGGTGCGCGATTTCCACCGCTTCCGCCTCGCTCATGACCGAAGCCGTCAAGGGCAAGGATCGCGCCGCGATCCGCGAGTTGTTCGAGCGCGTGCACACGCTGCTGACGCGCGCCGAGGCACCGCCCGACGCCACGCTCGGCAAGCTCGCGGCGCTGTCCGGGGTGCGCGAATTCCCCGCACGCGTGAAGTGCGCGAGCCTCTGCTGGCACACGCTCAACGCCGCGCTCGAGCACGGCGTGGCGACCATCTCCACGGAATGACGCTGATGCGCCGCCACGAGAACGAACCGTTTGTCGTCAGCCGCGAGGTGCGCGCGGTGATCGTACCCGCCGGACAGGAAGTGAAGCTCAAGGTCGGCCAGGCAGGCTACATCACCCAGGCACTCGGTGGCAGCTTCACCGTCTACCTCGAAGGCAACCTGTTCCGCATCGCCGGCGAGGACGCCGACGCCATCGGCCAGCAAGCGGTGCAGGCGCCGCAGCTGCCGCCCAATGCCAGCGAAGACGATGTGAAAAAGCTCGCCTGGGAGCAGATGCGCAGCTGCTATGACCCGGAGATCCCGATTAACATCGTGGACCTGGGGCTGGTGTATGACTGCGACGTCACCGCCAACGAGGATGGCACGCGCACCGTGGAGGTGCAGATCACCCTCACCGCTCCGGGCTGCGGCATGGGCGAGATCCTGGTGGAGGACGTACGCGACAAGATCCGGCGCATTCCGACGGTGCGCGAAGCGCGCGTGGAGCTCACCTTCGATCCGCCGTGGAACCAGAGCATGATGAGCGAAGCGGCGCGCCTGCAGACCGGGATGTTCTGACGAGCATGAGCCGCGGCTGGATTGATGTGGCCGGGAGCGATGCGGTGAGCGAAACCACACCTCTGGGCGTCGAACTCGACGGGCTCGCGGTGGTAATCGTGCGCTGCGGCGCGGCGCTGTATGCGGTGGAGGACCGCTGCACCCACGACGGCGAGTCGCTCGCCGGCGCGCAGGTCGAGAACTGCGAGATCATCTGCCCGCGGCACGGGGCGCGCTTCTGCCTGCGTACCGGTGAAGCCCTCACGCCGCCGGCCTACGAGCCGGTGCGTACTTACGCGGTGCGCGAGGCGGATGGCCGCGTGCTGCTGGAAGACCCGCAATGAGACCCGCTCCATGAGGCGCCTCACGCTCATGCGCCACGGCGAGGCGCGCTGGAAGGATCCCGGCACCGAGGATTTTGCGCGCGCGCTCAGCCGGCGGGGGATCGCGGGTGCGCAGGCCATGGCGGTACGGCTGCGCGAGCTCGGCCTGCTTCCCGATCGACTGCTGACCAGCCCGGCGCGTCGCACGGAGCAGACCGCGGAGATCGTGGCGCAGCAGCTCGCCCTGCCCGCACGGCACGTGCTGCGCGAGGAAGGGCTCTACCTGGCAAGCGCCGTGGAACTGCTGAAGATCGTCCAGGGCACGGGTCCGCGCATCACGCATCTGATGATCGTCGCCCACAACCCGGGAGTGTCGGAGCTCGCCCAGGTACTGGCGCAAGAAGCGCAAGCGAAGCAGCTGGCGGCCGCCGGTCTGTGCTCGATCGCATTCGAAACCAGTGACTGGCACGCCATCGGGCGCGCCGCCGTGAGCGGGGTGCGCCGCGAGACACCCACGCTGCGCCTCTTCGGCCTGTTTTGACCGCGAGCGTCGCCGCGCCGGGGTGTTTCAGCACTCGGGTACGTTGACCGCGAGCCCGCCCTGCGAGGTTTCCTTGTAGATCGTCGACATGTCGACGCCGGTCTGGCGCATGGTGGCGATGACCTGGTCGAGCGAGACCTTGTGCGTACCGTCGCCGCGCATGGCGAGCCGCGCGGCGTTCACCGCCTTGACCGACCCCATGGCGTTTCTCTCGATGCACGGAATCTGCACCAGTCCCGCCACCGGATCGCAGGTAAGGCCGAGGTTGTGCTCCATGCCGATTTCCGCCGCGTTCTCGACCTGCTCGGCGGTTCCCTGCAGCGCCGCGACCAGGCCCGCGGCCGCCATGGAACACGCGACGCCCACCTCGCCCTGACAGCCCATTTCCGCACCGGATATGGAGGCGTTGCGCTTGTAGAGCATGCCCATTGCCGCCGCGGTGAGCAGGAAGCGAATGACGCCCTCCTCGTTCGCTCCCGGCTCGAAGCGCCGGTAGAAATGCAGCACCGCCGGCACGATGCCGGCCGCCCCGTTGGTGGGCGCCGTCACCACGCGCCCGCCGGCGGCGTTCTCCTCGTTTACCGCCAGCGCGTACGCATTCACCCAGTCCATGACATCCAGCGGCGTTGGCGTCTTGCTCTCGGTGAGCATGCGGTACATCCGCGGCGCGCGGCGGCGCACCTTGAGGACCCCGGGCAGGAGCCCACTCTGGCGGAAGCCGCGCTCCACGCAGGCCTGCATCACCGCCCACAGGTGCAGGAGCCTGGCGCGCACCTCCTCCTCCGGCGCCCAGCTGCGCTCGTTGGCGAGCACCACCTCGTAGATCTCAAGCCCATGCTCGCGGCAGCGCGCGAGCAGCTCGTCTCCGGAAGTGAACGGGTACGGCGGCGGGGCTCGCACGCCGCTACCCTGCGCCTCCTCCTCGTCGCCGCGCACAACGAACCCGCCGCCCACCGAGTAGTACTCCTCCTCGCGCAGCACCTTGCCTTGCCCATCCAGGGCGGTGAAACGCATGCCGTTGGAATGCCGCGGGAGTCGCTCGTGACGCATGAAGAGCAGCTGCATCGGTTCATCGAAAGCGATCTCGTGCTCACCGAGCAGACGAATGCGGCCGCTGTTACGAATGCGCGCAATGTCCGGCTCGATGGCGTCCGGATCCACGCTTTCCGGCTGCGCGCCTTCGAGGCCCGCCAGCACGGCGCGATCGGTCCCGTGCCCCACACCCGTGAACGCCAGCGAGCCGTAGAGGCGCACGGCGATCTGTTGCGTCGCACCGAGGAGGCCGGCGCGCTTCAATCCCAGCACGAACTCACGCGCCGCCCGCATCGGGCCCATGGTGTGGGAGCTCGAGGGCCCGATTCCCACCTTGAAAATATCGAAGACGCTGACAGTCATGTCGTCACACCTCTTTCAGCCGCGGCCGCGCAAGCGCCGCAGCAACGCCCGCTCGTGCTTCCCGGGGCGCTGCAGGGGCCGCGGAGTCAACGCCGCCGCGACTTTCATCCGTGCCCGGAACTGCGCCGCGCGGGCCACGCTCGCCACGGACTCCTGGTAGGCGCGCGCCGCCTCGCTGGCCGGACCCCGCCGTGGCGGCATGAGCGCCACGACGCACTCGAAGTCGACCGTGTCGCGTACAAAGCTGACCCGGTCCCCGGCCCGCAGCTCGCGGGCCGCCCTGACGCGCTCGCCATTCACGTGCACGCGCCCGCCGGCCACAGCCTGGGCAGCCAGCGTGCGCGACTTGAACAGCCGCACCGCAAACAACCAGCGGTCAATGCGCGCAGCTCCCGGGTGGGTGCCTGACAAGGGCTCTGACATGGAGCCTCAAGTATAATTGCACGCCATGAACCAGGCTGTCATTGAGCGCTTGCGCGCCGACCTGCAGGGCCTTACCGGCCAGGGACTCTATAAGAAGGAGCGGGTCCTGGGCGGTCCGCAGGGCGGCGTCGTGCGGGTCGCGGGCCACGAGGTCATTAACCTGTGCGCCAACAACTACCTCGGCCTCGCCAACCACCCCGCGGTGCGTGCGGCGGCGCAGCGCGCGCTCGACGAGTACGGCTACGGCATGGCGTCGGTGCGCTTCATCTGCGGCACGCAGGACCTGCACAAGCAGCTCGAGGCGCGCCTGGCCCGTTTTCTCGGCACCGAGGACGTGATCCTCTACTCCTCGTGCTTCGATGCCAACGGCGGACTCTTCGAGACGCTGCTCGATGAGCGTGACGCGGTGATTTCGGATGCCCTCAACCATGCCAGCATCATCGACGGCATACGCCTCTGCAAGGCACAGCGCCACCGTTACGCCAACAATGACATGGCGGAGCTCGAGGAGTGCCTCAGGCAGGCCCAGGGCGCGCGCACACGGCTCATCGCCACCGACGGCGTGTTCTCCATGGACGGCTTCATTGCCAGGCTGGGCGAGATCTGTGCCCTGGCTGAGCGCTATGACGCGCTGGTAATGGTCGATGACTCCCACGCCACCGGCTTCATGGGAGCGACGGGGCGCGGCACGCCGGAGCATTGCGGCGTGGCGGCGCGCATCGACATCTTGAGCGGCACGCTCGGCAAAGCCTTAGGGGGCGGCAGC
>Ga0210409_10001899_pt1 | contig 26148 bp, 30 predicted proteins | sample IncBWH17MmetaG_FD_161649 | JGI IMG/M metagenome (GOLD analysis project Ga0210409, IMG submission 161649) | Forest soil microbial communities from Barre Woods Harvard Forest LTER site, Petersham, Massachusetts, United States - Inc-BW-H-17-M | ecosystem: Environmental > Terrestrial > Soil >...
GTTCGTTGCGTAGAACGCCAGCATCTGCGTCTTCAGTTCCTGGTCCACGCCTGCCATGTGTTGCTTGGCAAGACGATCCAGCAGTTGCGCGCACGTTTTGTCGGCCAGTTTGTATTTGCCGCGCGGTGTAATCTCGCCTATATCGAAATTGTCGTTCACCAGCTGCAGCTGCCCTTTGCTCCAGTCGCTTAGCAAAGCGCGGTATTGGTCGACCGTGGTGTTAAAGCTGTTCTCAAACAATTTTTGTGCCTCGGGCGTCGGCGTTCGAAACGTCAGGATCCTCAGTGGCCCGATTTTCGGCAGAATCCGAATTACGAACGCCAGAAACTTGTCGCCCGCGGTTGGTCGCTGGTAGTCCTTTCCCCAATCCTTCTCGTAGCTCGTGCGCGACAGATTGTAAAGAAACTTCTTCCGCGTAATTCCTGGGATATCTTTTTGAATTTCGTCCTGTTTCAGGTTCCACGCCACCCTCGTGGCCCTGGGTATCAGCCCGTTTACGCTGTGACGGTACGAATTGGCGGCTTTTTCTTCATTCCAAATAATCGATCTCAGCTCGAGTCCGTAGGTATCCCGAAAAGCCCGCTCCAGCAAGGGCATGGAAACCTCGAAACCCACGAACGCGTGATAGCTGTCCGGGGCGTAATGCCCTTTGGCCACTTGCAGCACATCAAACGCAAATTCCGTTTTGATATGCGCAGTGGGATTGTCTTCGTACGTCACCACCGGCCCGTACTTCTTTTTCAATTCCGGGTACAGCAGCGGGACTACCACGTTGGTGGCCAGTCGATGACCATAATTATCCGAGGCGTAGTGGGCCAGCGAGCCAAGCGCAAATGCGTACTCGTTCAAATCCTGAGAATTGCGCAGCAACGAGAGGATGAAGTCTCCGCTGCGAAAGTAGTGGGTCAAATCGCTGACAAACTTTTTCCCATACGGGTAGTAGCCGATGTCCTGGACGATTGCGCCGCCATAGGCATACGCATGCGCTTTCAACAGCTCGTCGGCTGTCGCATGCGGAAACCGTTTCAGCAGCAACGGACGTATGCTCGTGTCCCACACCACGTCGATGATGGTCTCGTGCGTCAACACCGAATACGCCCCGCAGGGCGGCGCAGAAACAATCAGCACGGCAACACCGATCGCTACGATCCGGCACAAAAGCTTTTTCATTTGGTGTCTGGTCCTCCGATGTACGTGGCCGAAGCTCCTGGAGGAGGAGCTGAAATCCGGGGCGGCCCCTCGGCCGGCCCCGAATTTCGCTTACTGCTTGTATCACACTAACCTGAGCGGTCAACAACTTTCTCAGGCGCCGCGCGTCTTGTGGGCTTCGCGGCTCACATCTCCCAATCGGCGCGTAAACTCGTCGATCTGGCTCTCCGCCTGATCCTTCGCCATGCCGTAGCGTTCCTGCAGCTTCCCAACCAGTTGCTCGCGCTTCCCGTTAATCATTGCCAGGTCGTCGTCAGTCAGCTTCCCCCACTTTTCCTTCAGCTTCCCGGCATACTGCTTCCATTTTCCTTCCACTTGGTCCCAGTTCATGAATGCCTCCTTCTGCTCCGATTTTCCCGCTCGCCACAGCCTGCGGGCGGAAAACCAAACAGCGTCTTCATCAGAACGCAGCGGCAACCGGAAACACATACAGCATTTCCTCTGGAACCTTGGGAAATCTACCTGACCCTTCCGCGCCTTGCAGCGCGCTGCAGACAAATACCGCCCCCACTACAGCAACTAGCGGATGGAGAACTCCGCCCGCGCCAAGCAAACTCGCTAGCGTCATGGCGCACCCCGATCGTAGCCATGAGGTCGGTCTTAATCTCTGATTGCATTCTGAAATTGATCGGCTAAGGAGGAGTTACCTATGTTACGTATGGCTATCGCGTTTTTCGTGATTGCGCTCATCGCCGCGGTGCTCGGATTCACCGGAATTGCCGTCGCCACCGCGGGAATCGCCAAGATCCTCTTCTACATTTTTCTCGTGCTCTTTTTGCTCAGTCTCGTCAGCCATCTCATTCGGCGCACGTGACCCGGACACTCCCTTGAGCATTCGTGGGTATCTGTCGTGAGCTATGTAGTCGGTCCGGCGCTAGGAGGCTGAACGTATGAGTGCAAAAACCATCATCGGCATCGCGCTTCTCATTCTGGGAATTCTCGCTCTGGCTTATCAGGGCTTCAGCTACACCGTCCCAAAGAAAGCTGTGGACTTGGGCCCAATCCAAGTCACGCGGCAGGAACGCCACACCGTTCCACTTCCCCCCATTTTGGGAGCCCTTGCTTTGATTGGCGGCATCGCTGTTCTGGTGCTGGACCGGTCGTCTAAATAACCAATGAAAACTGAGAGGAGAGGTCAAAATGAATCGTTGGAAATCAGCGTTAGTCGGCGCGCTACTCTTGGCGCCTTTGTCGTTCGCAGCTAGCAAAGCGGATGACGTCAAGGAAACGGATCGCCTGCAGAATGCTGGCATCGTTATGAAGGAAATCCTCGGGATCCCCGATGATATTCCCCAGGATCTGCTGGACAAAGCTCGTTGTGTCGTGGTCCTTCCCTCTGTCCTCAAGGCTGCTTTCATCGCCGGCGGCAGTTATGGCCGCGGCGTGATGGTCTGCCGCACCGGCAAGGACTTATCCGGCCCTTGGGGCGCGCCGGCCATGGTTGCGCTCGAAGGAGGCAGCTTTGGTTTCCAAATCGGCGGCGAAGCAACCGATTTCGTCATACTGGTGATGAACAACCGCGGCGTGGATAGTTTGCTGCACAGCAAAGTGAAACTTGGCGCCGACGCTTCCGTGGCTGCCGGACCCAAGGGACGCACCGCCTCCGCAGAATCGGATGCTTATATGCGTGCGGAAATGTTGAGCTATTCGCGCTCTCGTGGTGCCTTCGCCGGCGTTTCCCTTGAAGGCAGCACTCTTCGTCCCGACGAAGATGCCAATCGCCGTTTGTATGGCAACGATGCCACGGCGGCCAAAATCATCACCGAGCCCAAGATCGACACGCCTCCCGCAGGCAAGGCCCTGGTATCCAGGCTGCAGCAAGCCAGCCCGCACCTGAAGCCGTAATCCTCAACCGCGTCTCAACTCATGACAAGGCGGGGCCAATCAAAGCCCCGCCTTTTTTTCAGCCGCCTCGTGTTGCGGGCGAATTTCTGTTGCCCGCGAGTTGTGTTCCTCTCAAATTGTGTTGCCCGCGCATTGTGATTGCTCGGGAATTGTCATCCTGTAGCTCACCCCTTCAGGGGTGAGGCTCTCACGGTTCGTGCGCCGCCTCGCTGCCCAGAGTCAAGCGCTGTCATCCTTATGGACGCGCCTTTGCGTCCAGATGGATCTCAACCCAACCCATGCACACTTGCGGTTTGTCTCTTAGTTCGCTTGTGTAAGGTCTGCCTTCAGAGGTGAGGCTTGCTTCTCTCTTCAATGTAGCGCTGGTCTTTTATGCCAGCCTTGTCCTGTAGCTCACCCCTTCAGGGGTGAGGCTCTTGCAGTTTGGGCGCCGCTTCGATCATCGAATCCAACCGCGGTCATCCTGATGGGCGCGCCTTTTTCGTCCCCAAGGATCTCAGCCAAAACGCGTACGCGATCTACAGAACCGTCTGCAGCCCGTCCCACTCACTCCGAAACACTCGGCGCCGCGATCGTCGGCAAATCAATTTCCTTGTCGTCCCTCACGGTCATGCGCGCCGCTTCCGGCCTTTCTCCCAACATGTTCGAAAGATGAATCAGCGATGGATGGCAATCCGCGATCAGCTTCATCGCTCCGGTCAAAGGAATTGACAGCAGCACGCCCATCGGTCCCCACAGCCATCCCCAGAACAATATTCCTGCCGTCGCCGCCACTGGCCCGATGTTCATTCGCGCGCCAATCAGTCGCGGAAAAATAAAGTTCGACGAAACCATGTGAATGCCAACCACCGCAAACCCGATGATTAGCAGCGTGCTCAGCGGGGCCGCTTGAATCAATCCCGCCGTTACCGGAACCAGCGTTGCCAGAATCGCGCCCAGAAACGGAATCAGGTTCAATAGCCCGCTCACCACGCCCAGAATCAACGCGCCTTGAATCTTCAGCGTCCACAACAGCACCACCGTCACACTCGCCATGAACAGTCCCGCGGCCAGGTTCCCGATCATGAAACGCCGCACCATCAGCGCCAGGCGGTTCGAAAACTCCAGCGGATCATTCTTTGGTCCCAGCAGCTGCGCCATGGTTTGATACCACTTGTCCTTGCGCACGAGCATGAAGAACATCAGGAATGGCACCACGCCCAGAATCAGAATCGCGCTCGATAGCGATCCGAATCCTCGCACCAGATACCACGGCCACGTCGGCGGCTGTCTCAACTTTACTTCCGCAACCTTTTTCCCCGGCTCCGGGTTCAGCCGTTTCGCGCTCTCTTCCACTTGTTGGATCTTGTGTTTCAGCGGTTCCACAATTTCTCGCACGCGGTCTGCGTAGGAAGGAAATGCCTCCACGAACGTCGAAATGCGATGGTAGGAACCGTAGGCTGCCAGCCCCAATCCCACCATGCCCACGCAAATCAATAACGTCGACGAAACGGAACGCGGCAAGCGCCATCGCTCCAGAAAACTTACCAGTGGATCGATCAGGATCGACAGGAAGGTCGCCAGCACCAGCGTGATACAGAAAGAACTGGCCAGAAAGCAAAACGCAATCGCCAGCGCCAGGACAATGACCCAAAGCAGCTTGGCGATGCGATCAAACACCTCAGGCCGCGCCGTCAGCAGAGAAGCAGTTTTCATGTGTGATTCGACCCGGTTAGGTAATCCCCCTCGCCCCACAGTGGCGAGGAGGAATCCCAAAGCACCACTCGCGGTTCCGTCGCAGGACTTCTTCGGACGTTAGTACGTTCCCGCTCTCTTCGATGCCACGTCCGTCGCCTTTACGTCTGCCGATGATTCGCCGGTCGAAGAAATATCTTCGGCGCCCGTGCGCTTCATGATCTCCTTCGCTTGACGGACCTCTTCCGACGTGTCGCAGTGCACCGACAGCAGGATGCCGCCTTTCTGCAAACGGCCTTCGTATCGCTTGGCTTCGTATTCCGGTATGCCCAGCCCAATCAGACCGCCGGTGACGCCGCCGACAGCCCCGCCAACTCCCGCGCCGGCCAACGCTGCCATGATCGGTCCGGCCGCGATGAATGGACCCAAGCCCGGAATCGCTAGCGCGCCAATGCCCGCCAGCCAACCGAGCGCTCCGCCGAGCACTGCGCCAGTACCCGCTCCCGCTGTCGCTCCTTCGGGTGCCTTGGTTTCCTTTTGTGTCGCCAATTCTCGCGGACCCAGATTTTCCGGCAGCAGCACGGAAATATCCGTGGCCACCCATCCCGCCTCGCGGAAAGCGTCGATGGCGTTCTCCAACGCCGCTCGGCTCGAATAGATACCCAATACCGATGTGTTCTTTGCCATGGTTCTTTCTCCCTCGATTCAAAAATTGTTCTGCAAGTTGCGATTCGCTTCTGAAGTTCCGTGCACCGGGATACTTTTGGTAACCCTTGCAGCGCGAAATAGAGAATGGACCACGCCGCAACCGCCACCAATACGGACATCGCTGCAGGCGCAAAAAATCTCCACCTGAGGATTCACTCACGCATTCTCGAAATTTTCCGCAAAACTCCGAAGTGCCTACCGCATGCAAACCTGCACACTACAGCTCCCGCCGTATGGTCCACTCCCAGTCGCGTACTTATGATTTTTCTCGCGCCAAATTCAGGAGGACTTTCAATGACCATCAGAATATTGTTCAAGACGATTGCCATCGGCGTCGGCGTGGCGGCGCTCAGTTTTGGCGGGAATTCCGTGTTCACGCAGGCTCGCTCTCTGCAACAACCGGACAACACCGCGGCGAACAAACAGCAAGCGACCACCGCGGATCAGCAGAAGGAAACCCCCGCGGACCGCGAGCTCGCTCAGAAGATTCGCAAGTCCATCGTCGACGACAAGTCGCTTTCCGTTTACGGTCACAACGTCAAGGTCATCGTCCGCAATGGCATCGTCAGCCTCAAGGGACCCGTGAAATCCGAGGACGAAAAGAAAAGCATTGGCGCCAAAGCAGCCGACGTCGCCGGCGCCGACAAGGTTCAAAACGAGCTGACCGTGAAGTCTTAATTAAGATCGGGAGCCCGTGGGTCGTCGTTTAATCGCTAGCGAAGAAGATGACTCCCAGTCCTTCTTCTCCCCTTCATTTACAGTCGAATCACGGCGTTTACGGGGCTTTTCTTCCCGGGAAATACAGTGAATTTGGTATTCAAGTCCTAGGAGCAAAAGGGTTAGTTTACCTGCCAAACTACCAGAGACCGTGTTCTCAAATTGGAGCTAAGATGCCAGTGCGAGCCGTCGTTCCAAATGAAGCAGCACCACATCATCTTGTCGGATCGGGGATAAACAACTTGAAAATCTTGGTGGTCGACGACCATGACATCATCCGCCGCGGCCTCAAAGACCTGCTTACCGCCAAACCCGGTTGGGAAGTTTGCGCCGAGGCCAAGACCGGCAGAGAAGCCGTGACCCTCGCCGAACAACTAAAGCCCGAAATCATTGTCATGGACATCAGCATGCCCGACCTCAATGGTCTGGAGGCTGCTCGCCGCATTCACAAAATCCTTCCCAAAACCGGCATTCTCATTCTCACCATGCACTTCTCTGATCAGTTGGTCCGCGACGTGGTGGAAGCGGGTGCCCGCGGCTACATCCTCAAATCCGATGCCGACAAGGAACTGGTCACCGCGGTCGACTCCATCGCCAACCGCAGAACCTTTTTCACTCCGCGCGCTTCGGAGATGCTCTTGGATGGTTTCTCCCGAACGGTTACCGGTGCCGAACCCAAGCTGCCGCAGCGCAATCGCTTGACAACTCGCGAACGCGAAATCGTTCAATTGTTGGCCGAAGGCAAGAGTAGCAAGGAAGTGGCCGTCGCTCTCGGTATTAGCGTGAAAACCGCGGAAACCCACCGCGCCAACATCATGCGCAAACTGGAATTGCATTCCGTCAGCGAACTCGTGCGCTACGCCATCAAAAACCAGATCATCGAGGCTTAACTTGTGCGACCCCAGCTCGCCACCGCCAAACCCGGTTGATCCGAAACTTTCGAAACAATTCACTCGCTGCCCTCGAGCCGCTGTTTCTCCGCGACGGCTCCATGAGAATGTTGCCCTATGCCCCGTGTCCTGATCGTTGATGACCATGCTTTCATTCGCAGAGGTGTCCAGTCCATCCTGCAATCTTTTCCCGAATGGGAGCTTTGCGGCGAAGCGGGCAATGGCAACGAAGCCATCCTGCTTGCCGATGAACTGCAACCCGAAGTAATCCTGATGGACGTCACCATGCCCGGCATCAATGGCATCGAGGCAACCCGCATTATCCGCAACGCTCATCCCCAGATGAAAATTGTTTTGCTCACTCTTCATGAATCTCCAGAGATCTTAAGGAACGGTTTTCGCGCGGGCGCCCGAGGATACCTGCTCAAGGCCGACGCCGAGCAGGAATTGCTCAAGGCCTTGCGCATCGTCGTTGGCGAAGGCACCTACGTCAGCCCCAAACTCGACAAAGCCGTCGTCACCGAAGTCATCAACGAACTGCGCAGCGATCACTAGTCCCCTGTATTTTCTTCAGCGCGCCGGTCATTCCGAATGGAGTGAGGATCTCTGCCCCATCGCACGCCTTGTGTGCGATGAATCCATTGCCTCTCGGTTTTATTCCGACTCCGCACTTCTTCGCTATCCTTTCAAGACAAAGCGCTACGAAAGTTCCGGAGGACTGTTGTCCAAACTCGCTGGCACACTTATCCCCGACGGCGTCGGCACGTACCGCAGGTACATCTCCACCGCGACCACGTTCGGAATCCAGCACAGCCACGCGATCGCAGGATACGCAATCGAAAACGGCCAATGAAACACGAAAACAAGAGGCAGGTACATCCGCAAAGTAATGGCCGCCGCCGTCAGTGCGAAGCTGCGAATCATCCACCGGCGGTGTTGCATCGCATCGCCTCGCCAAATGAATCGCACCGCCAGCGCGGTCGTTACAATCCAAGCCGCGCCCAGCGTTAGAAATCCCCAGGCGGCGATCCATCCGGTCTGCGAATGCGGCGCGATCCACACCGAAGCGCACCAGCCAGGCAACACGCCTCCGCAGTAAATCCATCCCAACAGTCGATGACGATTCCAGTTGCTCTCGCGGAAGCGTGGGAGAAACTGCAGCGGACCCGCCATCAGCGCGATCGCTCCACCCATAGCGTGCAGCGAAAGCGCCACGCGCCGGTGAATGAAGTTATCTAGTTCTGCGGGAAACGGCACGTGCGGCAGCAGGTAACGAAGCGCCTCCAGTCCGTTCGCAAACGCGAACACCGCTAGGATCACCCACAGGACTTTAGGCAAGCGTTTCACGGTGCTTTATTCTCGCGTCGATTGATTTGTTTTGTCACGATTTTTCGCGCTAAAGCAAACACCCGATAGAATTGCCCGTCCACAAGACACAAACTGCCTTTCAGTTACCGTTTCACAGGAGTTTTTTGTGCCCGAACAAGAAACCATTCGCCGGTGAGTTTGTCCGTGAAGAAATGGAACACGTTTGCCAGGGAGTCCATGGCGCCAGATCTACAAAGCAAGCCATTGCCATCGGCCTGTCCCAGGCTCGCCGTGCTGGCGTCGATCTTCCTCCTCCCGGCAAGAAAGCATCATCCGCTCGCTCGTCGAAAAGAACATCCTCGTCCAAGTCTTCCCGCAAACGCGCCAAATCCTCGCTCCGCGCACTGCGTCGCGAGGGTTCTGCTTCTGCCTCTCCCGCCGGCTTTCCCGTTTCGCACAAGCCAGCACCCGCAAGCGCGGTTCCGCAAGCCGTCGTCGCGCCGCCGCGGAAGCTGCGCAAACCAGGTCTCACCATCGGCACGAGCGGCGCCGCTAATCACCAAGCTGGAGCGCGACTTCCTGTAGAGGCGGCTTTACGCCGCCATCTCGTAGGGCGAAGCTTAGCTCTGACAGCGCGTGCTTGGCGATTACTGGGGCTTCAGCCCAGAGGAAATGGTTTTGCTATTTTCCCCGGTGGCTGGTACATAAAATCATCAACCCCTCTACCACCCAATCCCGATAGTGAATTTCTCCCGCTGGACTCATATTCTCCCCTGCCCTTCTACCGGCCCGGATTTTCCCGGCTGATCCAAATTTTCGTCGGCGGCTGAAACCAGCAAAGGAGAATCATGCGAGTTCTTAAACTGACAGCAGCGATCGCCGCTCTCGCCCTCGTCGGGAGCTTTTCCGCTTGCTCGGACACCCACTCGAAATCACCAGACGTAACCGGCAGCATTCGCCAGTCCCTGGACCAGGCGGGATTACGGGATGTCAGCGTCAGCCAGGACCGTGAAAAGGGCGCAACGTCAAGTCCGACGCTGAGAAATCCCAGGCGGAAATGATTGCCGGCTGCAATGCGCCCACGCAAGTCGTTTCCAACCACATCGCCGTTCGGCCTCCGGGCGAAGAGAGCACGTCGAAGAAAGCGGAATCCGACACGGACAAGGCTATCGATAAGAACGTCGACGCCGAACTCGTGAAACTAAGACTGCAACACGACGTGGAATATGACGTGAACAAGGGCGTCGTTACGTTGAAGGGCACCGTCAATTCCCCGGCCAAGCGCGCGACCGTTGAGAAGGCAACCAAGAACGTCCCGAACGTTCAACAGGTTGTGAATGAAATCGAAGTGAAAAACACCAAGGCCACGTCCTCTAAATCCTAGTGATCGCCTTGCATCCTCCGTCCTCGCCGCTCCCATGTTCTGCCGGGTTTCTCTCGCACCGCTTCTCTTGGAAGGGGCCGCCGGGAAACCCGGGCTCGCGTTCGATGCGCGAAGCTTCACGAACCCGCAGCGTTCTTCGTTTCGCCAAGGTCGGGCGCGCAACTCGTGCTATATATAGGGTTAGTGTGCCCGCCGCCCGCGAAGCAGTTCCTTTGTTCTTTTTACCCTGCTGAAAGGAAAACATGCCGTCCGTTGGCGTTCCCCATCGTTCCGACTCTCATGCTCTAAGCATGCCCGGCATGCGCCTCGGATCGCTTGTTCTTGCCGCGATCTTCCTCCTGGCAACCGGTGTCACCGGCTTTGCCACCGTAGACCGTATGCAGAGCAGCCGCGATTTGGTCCTCCATACCTACCAGGTACGCGGCCTGCTAAAGGACCTGCGCTCCGACATCGGTAGTGTTCACGCCAATTTTGATTTGTACCAGCTCACTGGCAATGTCAACGAAGTGGCCCACCTGGATGAGCGGCTCCAACGAGAGCTCGCCACGGTCGCGGAGCTGCAAAACCTTACCACCGACAATGCGCTCCAGCAGGTTCGATTGGATGCCTTCCAGGAGACCCTCCAGCAGGATATCGATCAACTCATTTCCTGCGTCCGCCAACAGAACTGTCTCGGCTCCAGCTCCTCCTCGAGAAATGAGTTTCTGGCCACAATCGCCGGCCGCATAAGAACCATGTCTGACATGCTCGGTAACATGGAGAGCATGGAGGACACTCTTCTGCAAACCAGGCTCAAGACCTGGCATCGTCTCTTTATCCGCTTGGTCATCATTCTGGCAACCTGTTTCACTCTGGCGCTTCTTCTCCTCGCCTACAATTTTGGCTTGTTGTTCCGCGAAATTGAACGCAGCAAACAACAAGCGCAAATCGAAAAAAACAACACCGAATCCTACAAAATGCTTTCCGCTCGCATCCTCGAGTTGCAAGACGTCGAGCGCCGCAGGATTGCCCGCGAGCTCCATGACAGCGTTGGCCAATTTCTCGCCGGCCTCAAAATCAATCTAGGACGCCTGCAACGCCGCGAAGCCGAAGCCACCGCGCAAAGCTATCCTTTGTTGCTGGAGTCCATCGACCTCACCGATCGCGCCATTGGCGAAGTCAGAACCATTTCCCACCTTCTCCACCCACCGTTGCTCGATGAACTCGGTTTCCACTCCGCCGCTCGCTGGTATGCCGAGGGCTTTGCCAAGCGCAGCGGCATTCAGGTCAATTTGCATTTGGCGGAGGTTACGGAACGTCTGCCAAAGCAAATCGAGTTGGCTCTGTTTCGCGTTCTGCAGGAATCTCTCACCAACGTGCATCGCCACGCCAAGGCCAGCACCGTGGACATCGAGGTCCTCTGCACCGACGACCTCGTCATTCTCGCCGTCTCCGACGACGGCCGGGGTCTCCACCCCGACGTCCTCGAACGCTTCCGCGGCGGGCACGCCGGCGGCATCGGCCTGGCCGGCATGCGCGAGCGCCTAGCTGAGTTAGGCGGACGCCTGGAAGTGGCCTCGGGTCCCACCGGCACCCGCATTCGCGCCATCCTCCCCACCCACGAATGCGATCCCGCCAACGCCGCCCCCGAAAACATCTCCATCTCTCCCGATTAGTGCTTCGCGTCTCGGTTTTTGTAGCGGCCGTCTTCGAGGCGGGCGCTCTTGGGTTAGGTATGTACCGACCGCCTTCCGAGGCGGTCCCGTCACCACCAGATGCTTGAGACCTTTTGTAGCGCCGGCTTTACGCCGCCATGTTGCCATCGCTTTTTCTTCTCTTCCGCACTCGGGTTCCTCTGTGCTCTTTGTGTCCTCTGTGGTGAACCACTATCTTACTCGACTGCCGCCTCAGCTTTCTCAACTCTCGACCCAAACAAAAAGCCGGCGCTTGCTCCGCACAAGTGCCGGCGTCCATTTTTTCTTTTGTTATTGAGAAATCAGTTTTGCCGATTGGACTTGCTGAACTACCCCGCGATCACCTCGCCATTTCGTGTGTTATAGATGAAGTAGTCCCCAGGGGACGCTTGGGACATCTGGATCAATTGGCGCTTGGCCTCCTCCAAGCCCTCTACGGCTCGGACCCAGAGCGGTTGGCCATCAGGTAGTCTCTTGAAGATGTCGAACTTGGCATCCATTCTTGCTACCTCCAACTTAATTGGGCATAAGCAGTAGGGCAAAAATGCGGCCAATCGGCTTGGATTTATTATCCGCCAAGAAATCAAGCACTTACGTCAGGGCCAGGATCGAATGCAGGGTACAAACGACACTCATAGACGGAACTTTTTTCAGCGATCTTGTACATTATTCCCTGTAGGGGGAGTACCGTAACCCTGGTATCAAAACCAACTGATTCAAAGGGTTACGAAACCACACAAGGCTACTTATGAAGAACTGAACGGCCCGATGATGCTATCGTCCCGCTCGCTTTTGAAATCGCAGCACGCCGGCAGGAAGATCGTCCTCTTTTGCAACATCTCCGTTCTCTCTCTCAGCTCCCTTGATTCCTCCTCCCGCGCACGCCACGCAGATACGCGTCCAGGGAAGCGCTTGCAGTCGCGCTGTGGGAATCTCGTCCCCGCAGCTTCCGCACAGGCCGTACTGCCCGCTCTCGAGCAGTCGCAGCGACAGTTCCACCTCGGTCAGTGTGCGGATTTCCCGCTCCATGTTCGTGGCCGCCAGTTCTTTGATCACGTCCTGTAGCGCAAACGCTCCCTCGTCGTCCGGTGCACGGTCCACCGCAATCTGTGAACGTCGCTCGTACAGCCGCTTGATCAATTCCTCGCGCTTCTCCAGAAGCAGCTTTCGATACATCTCCTGATTCACCTTCTTCTTCCTCGTCGGTGCTAGCATTGGTGCTGTTCCTCTGATTGGCTTGGTCGAGAATGCGGTTCTGGTCTTTCGCCGCTTCATGCACTGTGCACTATGCGGCAAGGTGCAAAGCAGAACAATCCAGTCATTTCCGTAGTACGAAAACGAAATGCAGGTAGCTGCGCTTTCGCGCCCGAGCCGTCGCTTCTGTAGCTCACCCCTCGAGGGGCGAGGCTTTTCCCCGAGCAGATTGTTCCTGTAGCTCACCCCTCTCAGGGGTGAGGCTTTGGCCAGAGAAAATTCAGGGGAGAAAATGTGCCTCAACGAAAGCCACAGTTAGGCGCCAATGGCCGGGATGAGTTCTCCCAGGTCGCGAAGCACGCCTCGCCGCCACAGTCCTGCGTGAGGTCCGAGGAAACGCTCCAGAATGTTGAGCCACTACCCCGCCAGAATACATTCGCCAGCTTCGGCCCGGCGCGCAATCTGAAACACAACAACGTGCCGATATCCGGAGGAGGTGTGTTTCCAATACACGGATTGACCGGGAATTCGACATTAATACAATAATGAAATGAAGGGAGAAACATGATGAGCTTCCGAACCATGGCAGCAGTCGCGATCATTTCTCTCAGTACCTGGCTAGCTGCAAGCGCGCAATCAGGAAAGCGGACAATACGCCCATATCATTCAACGGTGCCGTTATGTGGCGGCAATATAACGAAAGGAGAGCGCAAATGAACGACCATGAATCTATTCACGCGATCGGGCAACCTCAGGCGGAGCCGCGTACACGCACAAGAGCTCAAGCAAAGATTGCCGTTCAGAGTTCTGAAGCCACGCCCTACGACCAAACCGCGAGCCCGGCATTAATGGAGATCCGTCTACGCGAAACGTTCACCAGAGATATTGATGGCGAATCACCGGTTCGGGCTTTACAGGTCCTGCGCGACGATCATTCTGCCTGCCTCGTCAGTATGCAACGATTCCGCGGAAAACTGCGCGGACGCCAGGGCACCTTCGTGCTTCAAGGTTCAGAAATCGTCGAGAACGGCAAGATCAGGGCGACGTGGTTTGTCGTTCCCGGATCGGGGACAGGCGATCTTTCCGGGCTGCGCGGCGAGGGCGGCTTTGCAGGCCAGTTTGGAAAAGGGTCCGACGGAACGCTCGAATATTAGTTCGAATGATGTAGCTGCTGACGCACTACACCAGGTTAGGCGAGTTTCGCGTTCCGCAAAAAGTTCAGCTTTTTGCGTCTACCACCGGGTTCTTCAGCACGCCCAGCTTCTCGATCTCCACTTCCACTTCGTCCCCAGCCTTCAAATAAATTGGCGGCTCCCGGAAGGCGCCCACTCCTTCAGGCGTGCCCGTGGCGATGATATCGCCGGGCTCCAGCGTGATGCTCGCGGAGATGTACTCGATCAGTTGGGGAATATGAAAGATCATCTTCCCGGTGTTGGAATTCTGCAGCACCGTTCCATTCACCCGCGCCTGAATCGCCAGATTGTGTGGCTCGGCCACGTCATCTCGCGTCACCAGGTACGGTCCTGTGGGACAAAACGTGTCGCACGATTTTCCCCGCACCCATTGTTTGTCCGCGAACTGCCACGCACGTGCGGAAACATCGTTCAGCGGCATGTAGCCCGCCACATATTCGTAGGCCTTCTGCGCCGCGATCGCTTTTCCTCGTTTCCCAATTACTACTCCCAACTCCGCCTCGTAATCCACTTTTGCGTCGCCGGCTGGCAACACGATCGCGTCGCCCGGCCCGCAGATGCTGGTCGTAAATTTCGCGAAGATCAGCGGCGACGTCGGCGCCTCCTTTGCTCCCGATTCCATCAAATGGTCCCGGTAGTTCAGTCCCACCGCGATAATTTTCCCAGGCCGCGGCACCGGTGAGCCAAGACGAACTTCCCCCAACGCTAGAACCAGCGCCTGCGCCTTGTCGTTCGCCAGTCGGTCCGCGGCAATTCGCGCCATTTCTCCCGCCTCCAGAAACGCCGCCATGCTCTGGAAGCTCCCCGCGGAGACTCCCGCGCGCTCAGCCGAAGCCTTCAGATCCACCACGCCCCTCTCCGTGAACGCCCCCAGACTTTTCAAGCCATGTTTTCCGGTGAAACTGACAACTCGCATCGCACTCTCTCCTGAACGAAGCGTGAATTATCCAATAATCGTGAAGCGCTGTCATCCCGAACGGCGCGCCGTGTGCGGCCCGAAGGACCTCAACCGACCCACCACCCAGACTCCAGTTCCGAGCAACTCTGCCACCACACGGCTCGCTGCTTAGTGCTTCGCCTGCTCCTCCAGGATCGCCACGCCGTATTGCGGCAAAATCACATGCGTGACTTCCTTCTTCTCCAGCAGCGACTTCATCCCCCGCGGCAACTTCACATGTCCTGGCTCTCGCTCTTGAAATTGATGTCTTCGCCATCCATTCCGCTGCTGCCGTCATCAGCTTCGCATCCAGCACGCCGCCAACGTAGGTAATCCGCCCCTGCCCTACTCGTCGCGTGATCGCGCACGGTTGCCCATCCAGCCATCCATTGCTCTTGCCGTACCGCAGCAATACTTCCGCCTCCGTCGCTGTCGTCTTGATCTGCTCCGCCCAGACAGAAATCTCTCCCGCGCCCCACGTTCCGCTCGCAGGCACTTCTTTCTCCAGCGCATAATCTTTCTCCAGCGCATAATATTGTTCCACGCGCCCGCCCAGCGCCTCCGCCAGATACCCCGGCCCGCGCAAAGGTATCAGTGCCTTGAACTCGTCCTTCAATCCGGACCGTGGCCCCAGCACCAGGTGCCCGCCATTGTTCACGTATTCCAACAGGTGCCCGGCGCGTTCCTTCGGTATCAAATACAGGTCCGGCGCCACTACCAGCTTGTACGCTCACGATATCGATCGACTGCGCCAGCTTCCGCAGCGCGTGGTAGTAGCCCTTCAAAATCGCGAATTGATCGTATTTCTCCGTATGTTTCTGCCAGCCAATCGCCCGCCGGCTGTCGTAATCCGCCAGCAGCGCCACTTGCGAAACAACTCGCGTCCCGCGAAACGCGCTGTGCACCTCCCCAAACTCCTTCGCCGTCCGCGTCACCTCTTCCAGCAGCGGCACGGCCTCGCCGTCCGGTGCCACCAGCGTTCCGTGGATTTCCTCCTGCCCATTCAGCGCGCTTCGCCATGGCCAGTAACTTACTTCATCCGCTCCATGTCCGATGTCGTGCCACGCCATCGCCCGCGTTTCGCCCTTATTCAACGCATTGTTCAACTCCGACCAGTTCACGAACCCCGGCTGCATCTCGATGATCCAGATGTTTTCCCGCTTCAATCCCCGCATCGCGTCGTGGCTGATTCCGTTCGCGTCCGGATCCAGGTGCCCGGGCCCCACGTAGTCGTCCCAAGACACAAACGTCAGCGGTTTCGTCACCACATAATGATCGAACGCGTCGAACCCGTAGCCCATGAAATTCCCAGTGATGAACTGCCGCGGCTCGATGAATTTCTTCAGCGCATCGATCTGGTTCTGCTGGTAGTGCACCCATGCATAAGTCGAAAAGTGTTTCCACTCCAGCATCAGTCCGGGATTATGTTCTCCTACCGGATCGGGATTTCTCCCCAATTGTCATACGTCTGGCTCCAATACGCGGTCGCCCAGTGCTCATTCAACGAATCCAGCGTGTTGTATTTCTCCTTCAGCCATTCCTGGAATTGTTTTTGGGAGTCTTCGTCGTGTGACATCTGTCCGTAGCCATACTCATTGTCGATCTGCCAGCCGACCACATCCGCGTCATGACCGTAGTGTTTGCCCATTTCCTCCGCGATCTTCCGGCAGTATTCGCGGTAACGCATGGAAGTCACCGAACCGTGCGCCCGGTTGCCGTGTCCAGCTCGTTGCCCGTCAGCTTCCACTCGCAACGTGTCTGGATATTTCTGTGTCAACCATGCGGGTGGCCCGCCGGTTGGTGTGCCCAGTACAACCGCCAGATGGTGCTTTTCCGGCAGACGAATCCCGCGATCCAGCCACGCAAAATCGTATTGACCTTCCGATGGCTCCAGCCGGCTCCACGCAAACTCCGCGAGCCGCACCACCTGCAGATGCGCCGGCTCCATCATTCGCAAATCCGTTTCCCATCGCGACTCAGGCCACTGCTGCGGATACCAGTCCGTTCCAACCAGCAGCGCATCGCGTCCCGGCAATTGCGTTGCTATCGGATTTTCATCGGGAGAGTCGCCCAGGAAGCACTTGGGCACGGCCAGAATTAGAACACTCAACAGCACGGCAAATAGCGCGCGACTGCCTCGAAGTGCCAACACATTGGCCTCCGCTAATTCTGCTTGGAAACTACTATGGCGTGACCGTCAGTCTCTTTCCGCTATATTTCACGGTTTTGTCGGCCGCCTCTGTCAGGCTACCACCCACACCGTGATTTTCGCCGACAAACACAATTCGGAACGTGCGGCCTTCCAGCATGCCGGGAAATGTCCCCATACGATCGCCGATCGTCAGTGCGTGCGCCGCATCATCCCACGAGAAGGGAATCGTCGCGTGCGCGCCTTTTTCATAGTCGTAGCCGTCGTTCTCGTCTTCGTACAGCGTGAATTCTCCATTGGCTCCGCGATATACGCGAACTTCAATCGGATCCGCCGCTTTCTCCGCCGCGAATGCAATGTCCGGCCCCAGCGGCAAAATCGATCCCGCGCGCACCAACAACGGAATCCGCTCAATCGGCGCCGCCGCATCCACAAAACGCCCGCCCTGTTGCGCCGCTCCCGTCCAGAAGTCGTACCACTTGGCATCCGGCAAATACAGGTGACGCGAAGTCGCGCCCGCCTCCGTCACTGGATTCACCAGCAGCGCGGGACCAAACAGGAATTGGCTGCCCGTGTCCTGCGCGCGTATGTCTGTCCGGAAATCCATTACCAGCGGCCGCATGATGGTGTAGCCCTCGTTGGTCGTTTTCCAGGCCAGCGAATAAATGTACGGCATCAGCCGGTAGCGCAACTTGTCGAACGCCACCAGCGTTTTCTGCGCTTCCGGTCCATACGACCACAATTCGTTCTGATTCGTAGAGCGCGTTCCGTGTACGCGAAAGATCGGGCAGAACGTCCCAAACTCGAACCACCTCACGAACAATTCTTGATACGCTGGATCATCCGGATTCGCCACCGTGAACCCGCCAATGTCCGTCGTCCAATAGGGCAGTCCCGACACCGAATAATTCAATCCCGCCGGAATTTGCCGCCGCAACGTCTCCCACGTCGGGTTCACGTCTCCAGACCACACCGCCGCCGCGTTCCTCTGTGTCCCCGCATACGCCGACCGCGAAAGGATGAACACGCGCTTCTGATCGGAAGCCGCCCGCTGCCCGTCGTAAACCGCACTCGTCGTCATCAGCGGAAACTCATTCGTGTAGCGCGCTCCATTTCCCAGCGCAATCTTGTTGGTCACCAGAATATTTGTTTCGCGCCCTTCGGTTTCTGGCTCGGTCGTATCCAGCCACCACGCATCCGCTCCAATCTTGAACAGCGCGTTATTCATCAAGTTCCAATAATATTTCCGCGCTTCCGGATTGAACGCGTCATACAGCGCCATCCCTCTCGGGTGAAATCCGCCCGCTACCGTCTTCGCCACGAAGTAGCCCTTCTTGTCCATGTCGTCATACACCGGCGACCCCGGCCGGAAATACGGCCACACTGAAATCATCAAATGCACATTCAGCTTGTGCAGCGTGTCCATCATTCCCTTCGGGTCCGGATAATTCTTGTTGAACGCTGGCTCGCCCATGGTGTTCCACCAGAACCAGTCCTGCACGATGTTGTCCAGCGGAATGTGCTGATCGCGATATTTCTGCGCGATGCCCAGAAGTTCCTGCTGCGAATCGTACCGGTTCTTGCATTGCCAGTAGCCATACGCCCACTTGCCGAACAACGGCACTTGCCCCGTCAGTTCGCGATAGTCGGCGATGATCGCGTCGAAGTTCGGCCCATACATAAAGTAGTAGTCGATCGAATCCGAGACTTCTGAGCTCAGGTAAAACGCGTGCACGAACCGGTTATTAAACCGGCTGCGCGATCCGTTGTTCCAGAAAATCCCGTACCCTCTCGTCGACAGTAGCAGGGGTATCGATATGTTCGTGTTGTCCTGCGAAAGATCGACCGCTTCTCCCCGGTAATTCCACACCCCGCCCTGGTGCTGTCCCAATCCATAAAACGCTTCCGTCGTGTCCCACATATTCACGAACCGCTCGGAGTGCAGCGTCTTCTCGCCGTTTACTTCCACCGGCGTCAATGTGTGCGACGTTTCCGCGGCGAGCCTGTTCCCGTCCGCGTCGAAAAACACCATCGAACTGTCCGCCCGCGCCACCTCAATTTTCAGTTTCGCCGTCTTCAACGTCACTAGCTTCGCGTCGTCGCGGTTGACGGAAAACTCCGCCTTCGGCCAGCTCTTCTTAACCAGCAAAAAGTCCACCTGCTCCGGCACCGTGCGCTCCAGTGAGTACACCACGTGCATCACCGATTCCGTACATACCTGGAACCGCAGGTACCCGTTTTCCAGCACCAGCACCACTCCGTCCGGCTGTGCCTCCACGCTCTTCACCGGATTCAGTGGAACCCATTGCGCCACCGCCGGAAAAGTCACCACGAAAAAAAGCACACTAAACCCAATCAGGCGTGCCAACACCGCCATGCGCGTTCTAACCTTTGTTTTCATGGAGAGTCCCCGACGTCGTAAGCGTTTACGGCCTCGCACCTTTACGTTCCGTGCCGACTCTGGCACCTTCTCTCCCTTCTTGTCAATGACTTGACCTCTTTTTTTCCACTTTCCTTGGCAACTTCTGCTGCGCCGCTATCATTTTGCGCACATATTTAAGCCACTTTCTTTCTTCATATTGCACACATCACTCGCGATTCGCCCTGTTTTGTGATACAACGCGCAAGGACATGCCTAATTTTCCGGCGTCTCCCTGCTTTCGGGAGGATTGAAATGAGTTTTGGCGGTAAGTTCTGCGCTTCGCTTTTCGTAATCGTTCTCGGGTACTCCACCATGGCTATCGCAAACAGCAACGCACCTCGCGGGGATTCTCAGCGCGCTCCTATCTCCAAGTCTGAATTCGGTAAGCTGCCCGACGGCACCGTCATCGAGGCCTACACTCTCCACGGCGGCCGCGGCGCTGCGGTCACTATCATTACTTATGGCGCACTCGTCACGCAGCTCCTCGTTCCCGACAAGGATGGCAAACTCGGCGACGTCGTTCTTGGCTTCGATAAGCTCGAAAGCTACGTAGGCGATCCGCATCCTTACTTCGGGGCCGCCATCGGCCGCTACGGCAACCGCATCGCCAATGGCAAGTTCACTCTCGACGGCAAGGAATACCATCTCGACATCAACAACCCTCCGAATTCTCTTCACGGCGGCAAGGTTGGTTTCGACCGCAGAGTTTGGAAGGCCGCGCCCTCCGAGAACGCTCAGGGACAGTCCGTGCGTTTCACCTATGTCAGCCCCGACGGCGAAGAGGGCTATCCCGGCACGCTGACTGTCAACGTCACCTACACCTTTACCAATTCCAATCAGCTCCAAATCAAGTACGCGGCAGAAACGGACAAGCCCACCGTTCTGAATCTCACCAATCATAGTTACTTCAACCTGGCCGGTCAGGGCAACGGCGACGTCCTTCAACACGTCCTGCAGCTCAACTGTGACAATTACACACCCGTCGATTCCACGCTCATTCCCACTGGCGAAATCAAGAGTGTCGCCAACACTCCGCTCGATTTTCGCGAGCCCACGCCCATCGGCGCGCACATTGGCGAAATCAAGGACATCGGCGGCTATGACCACAACTTCGTCCTCAACGGAAAAATGGGAACGCTGCGTCTCGCCGCTAAAGTGCACGATCCGTCTACCGGCCGCCAAATGGAAGTGCTGACCACCGAGCCCGGCATGCAGTTCTATTCCGCCATTCATCTCGATCCCAGCATCGTCGGCAAGGGTGGCAAGCCCTATCAGAAATATGGCGCTCTCTGCCTGGAAACCCAGCATTATCCCGACTCGCCGAATCATCCCAAGTTCCCGACCACCGTGCTGCGTCCCGGCCAGAAATTTACGTCCGAAACGATCTACAAATTTTCCGTCAAGTAGCGGACGCTTGACCCCGTTTTCACCAACTCGATTGCGCCCCGGAGGAAACCCGGGACTGCTCGCCGAATAGGAGCGACCCGGAAACCCCATGACTGCGCTACTAGCATTTGCGAGTAACAACCGCCTCGTGCATCTCTCCACCGTTGATCTCGCCATCATCGTTTTCTATTTCCTGCTCGTTCTCGCCATCGGCTTCTATCTCAAGGAACGCGCCAACACCGGCGAAGACTTCTTCATGGCCGGCCGCGAGATGACCGCCTGGATAGCCGGTCTAAGCTTTCTCTCCGCCAACCTCGGCTCGCTCGAATTAATGGGCTGGGCCGGCTCGGCCTATCAATACGGCATCCTCGCCGCTCACTGGTATTGGGTCGGCGCCATTCCCGCCATGCTTTTCCTTGCGCTCGTGATGATGCCGTTCTACTACATCTCCAAAACGCACTCCGTTCCCGGCTACCTCAAATTGCGCTTCGGAGAATCCAGCCGCGCGCTCTCCTCCATCAGCTTTGCCTTCATGACCGTGCTCATGAGCGGCATCAACATGTATTCCATGGCTTTGGTCCTGAAGATCGTCCTCGGCTGGAACATCAACCTCAGCATCTGGGTTTCGGCTGGTACTGTGGCCATCTACGTCGCCCTCGGCGGATTGCGCTCCGCCATCTTCAACGAAGTTCTCCAGTTTGTCCTCATTTGGGCCGGCGCTCTCCTCATCCCCATCCTCGGTTTGATCGAAGCCGGCGGCTGGAGCGGCCTCAAAGCCAGAATCACCACCAACGCTTCCGCCGAGTACGTCCACCTCTGGAGCACCTTGGGTTCCGCCAAGGACAATCCCATGGGCATTCAGTGGATTGGCATCGTTTTCGGCCTCGGCGCGGTTATCTCCATGGGCTACTGGACGACCGATTTCCTGGTTGTCCAGCGTGTCTTGACCTCCAAGGACATGCGCGCCGCCAAAATGGCTCCTATCATTGGCGCTGCCTTCAAGATGTTTGTTCCTTTCATCGTGATTCTTCCCGGCCTGCTGGCGCTCGCGGTTCTCCCCATCAAGCTCATGCCGGAAGCACAGGCCATCGCCACTGGCGGCCACAGCTACAACGAAGTTCTTCCTCTCATGCTTGCGCGCTATTGCGGCCCCGGACTTCTTGGTCTGGGAATCACCGCGCTGATCGCAGGTTTCATGTCCGGCATGGCAGGCAATGTCAGCGCGTTCACCACCGTCTGGACCTACGACATCTATCGCGCCTTCATCAAAAAGGATGGCAGCGATCACCACTACGTCAACATGGGCCGCTGGTGCACCGTCCTTGGCGTCGCCATCAGCATCGGCACCGCGTACCTGGTCATGGATTTCAAAAGCATCATGGACTACGTCCAAGCGCTCTTCAGTTTCTTCATTGCGCCATTGTTCGCGACCGTCATCATCGGCATGTTGTGGAAGCGCGCCTCTCCCGCTGGCGGTTTTTGGGGTTTGCTCGCCGGTACCGCTTCCTCCGTCGCCATGTGGGCCTGGGTGAAAGTGGATCCCTCCGCGCTGCGCTATATCGCCTTGTCTCCTTATGCCAAGGACATGGCGGAAAATATGTACCGCGCGCTGTGGTCCTGCATCATTTGCGCCTTGGTCACCATCGTTGTGAGTTTGCTGACAAAGCCCAAGCCTGAATCCGAACTCAAGGGACTCGTCTACGGCGCCACGGAGATTCCTCCGGAAAGCTACGTCACCGTTCTCCATCGCCCGTGGTTCTGGGCTACCGTTGTCGGCGTGGTATTCATCGCGCTTCAAATTGCTTATTGGTGAGGTTCTATGAAAGCTGGCGGATCGATTTCCATCTGGTTCTTTATCGGCGTATCCCTCCTGTTCAACGGCGTGCTAATCCTAGCCGCAGGAATCTACCAGTATCTGCAGCCTCCCGAGGCGCCCACCGTCCTCTTCAACCTTCACGCCGGCATTTGGTGGGGCGCCATCCTCGCCATCCTCGGCGTTATCTACTGTATCCTCTATTGCCCCAGCCGCATGAAAACCCAGTAGCACAGGCTTCAGCCTGGGTTCTTGGGGTTGACTTTTGTGGTTTCTCACGGACGGGTGCCCACATGCCGCCTTTGCGCGTGGTTTCTTTTTGACTAAGCCTGCCTCTGTCGGGCGGCCTTCCAAGGCCGTCCGCTCTTGGGTTTGACTCTCCTGACTCTCCCCTCTCCACTTCCGCACAAAATGTTCCAGTGCTATCCTCTCCCCGGCCACCATGCCAACAAGCTTCCATCCACCGCTTCGCCAAGGAGGTTTTCCATGCCCCCAGTTCGCACCGATCCTTACCCCGCCTTCAATTTTCTGGTCGAAATCGGCGGCATCGCCAAAGGCTCGTTCAGCGAAGTCTCCGGCCTCGATTCTTCGATTGACGTCATCGAATACCGCACCGGCGACGCCAAGGAGAACACTGTGCGCAAACTCGTCGGCCTGCGCAAATTCTCCAACATCACCCTGAAGCGAGGTTACAACTCCGACTTGTCTCTCTGGAATTGGTTCGACTCCGTTGCACAAGGCAATCTCCAGCGCGCCGCCGGCTCCATCACCTTGCTCGATGAACAGCGCAATCCGGTACTCGTCTGGAAATTCAAGCGAGGCTGGCCATGCAAGTACGAGGGTCCGCACTTGAACGCCAAGACCAGCGAGATCGCCATTGAAACCCTGGAAATTTGTCACGAAGGCCTGGAACTGTCCGCGCTCTAACTTTTTTCTGGGAAGACACCATGCCTGCTAAAGCCGCGAAAAAACTGGATGCTCGCACCGATCCCGATCCTTATGTGATTGTGGACTTCGTCTTTGATCGCGGGCTGCTTTCCATTTGCATCAAGAATATCGGCACCCGCCCCGCCTTTGCCGTCCGCGTGCGCTTCAGCCATAAGGTGATGGGCTGCACAGGCGCCGTGGATATCTCTGCCCTTCCGCTGTTTCACGCGCTGGAGTTTTTGCCGGGCGGCAAGGACATCAGCACCATTCTCGATACCAGCGTTTCCTATTTTCGCAGCAAACAACCGCTAAAGATCACCGCGGACATTTCCTACCACGACTCGCACGGCAATAAATTCTCCAACACCATCCGCCACAATCTGGAGATTTACCGCGACATTGCGTACGCGGCCCGAGCGGGTGACACGCAGTGACCCTTCCGGCGCCGGGGTGCCCGCCTGTGGTGCCCGTCAAGGGTGCGGGTTTTTGAATTCTCCACTCGATGTCATCAGCGGGTGCCCCACGTGCAGGTTTTGCACGCGGGTTTTTGACATTGTCAGCCTCACCGTTCCGTCATCGCGAATCCCGCCGCTATCTTTTGCCCATGCCATCCGTCTATGCGGGAAGTCCGAATCTCGGGAGTCTGTCCGTGCGTCTCTCTCCTCTACCTTTGCTTCTCCTTTCGCTCGCCGCGCTGCCCAATCCCGCCGCCGCGCAACTGCCCGGCCTTCAAAGCACCGCCATGCTCGATTGTTCCGGCCTACCCTGCGTCGACGCAACGCTCGCGAATGGCAAACATCTTCGTTTGCTGATCGACACCGGCAACGTGAATTCCGCTCTCGACACCGCCGCTGCGAATGCCGCCGGGATCACCGTAACGCCCATCAACGGTCCCGATGGAAAACCTGCTGGCTACGGCCGCTCTGTGCTGCCCGGCCTGAAAGTCGGCGACGCTTCCCTGGGCGACATCAAAGTTCTCGTTCTCGATCTGTCTGACTATATAAAGCGCGACCGCATGCCCGCTGCCGACGGCACCCTCGCCTACACCGCCTTCAAGGATCGCCTCCTCCAACTCGACTACCTTCATCACACCGTGCGTTTCTCCGAGCCGCTCACTTCCGCGCTCCCGTGTCCCGGATTCTGCGGTTCCCTCACCACTCCCAGCTTTGGCAAAAATGGCCCGCCCATCGTGGTCAGCACCGGCTTCTCCGTGAACGGCAAGCCCGTCTCCGCGCAAATCGACACTATGTTTACGGGCACTATGCTGATCTATCCCACCTCCATCGAAAAACTCGCTCTCACCCCGGAATCCCAAACGACAAAAAAACAATTCTTCAAGTACACCGATGACGGCGTCGACATGTTGGAAGCGCAAGCCGCCTCCGAGTCCTTCGGCGAACGCGTCCTCGCCAAGCCCGCACCTCTCTTTTTCGCCACTCCTTCCGTTCATCTCCCCGATGGCCTCTTCGATGCCACCGTCGGTCACGCCCTATTCGAACACTCCGTCCTTTCCCTCAATTTCCACGACATGAAGCTCTGGCTATCCAACTAGCAGCTTTCATTTTCTCTACGCGCGTTCGCGCACTCCCCAAGTCTGCTTTTGAGGTTGTCCCTTGTAGGGGCACGATACATCGTGCCCTCTTGGGTTCCTGTTGTTTCTCGGCCCGGTGTCCGCACATGCCGTTTTGCACACGGGGGTTTTTTGACGTTGCCTTGGTAGGGACGGCCTTCTGAGGCCGTCCGCTCTTCTGGGCTCTTCGCGACCTTCCAACAACCTCCCGAACGCGCAGCACGGGTATACACTTGATACCGTCTTGCGCCTAACGACAAGACTCGAACTCCTCATAAGCGCCTGCCTGTTTCTTCCAGTGGCCCAAGCGCTCGCCGCTCAGCAGCCTCCACAGGCCGCGCAAACCAAGTACATGGTCGAGCGCCTCGACCTCGTCGGCAATCGTAGCGTGCGGACAGCTACGCTGCGCGACCTGATTTCCTTGAACACCGGCGATCCCTACCGCGTCGAAGCGGTTCGGCGCGATGTCCGGTCCCTCTGGAATACTGGGTTCTTCGACGACGTACGCTCGGAGGTGCAAGATAGCCCCGACCGGCCTGACGCGAAAATCGTGATTTTCATTGTCAGGGAAAAGCCGATTGTTGCCTGCGTCGACTACACGGGAATTAAGTCCATCAGCGAGTCCGATATTCGTGCCGCGCTGAAAATCAGAGCGTTGAACTCCCGGTGGGTAGTTTGTTCGACCAGCCAACAATGAAGCGCGCCACGGCCGTTATCAGTAAGTTGCTCGAGTCACACGGACTTCAATCTGCGACCGTGAAGCCCACTCACGAAAGAATTCCCTGCAGCAACACCGTAGCCCTCGGGTTCAACATCGACGAAGGCCCAAAGGCTCACAAGTAGCCGAATCGCCTTAGAACCGCGCCGGAGCCGGGTGCCCCAGGTGCCGGTCTTGGACGTGGGGTTTCTGTATTAGTTCGCCGCAGATTCCTCAACGATCACCACATCCCACGGCTTCAGCGTTACCTGCTCGCCGTTCGCAATCGCTCTGCCAGTCAGCAAGTCTTCGCCACCGCCGTAGCTATATTTGAAATTGCTTTCCACGCTTGAGTAGTTCAAGTAGTAGTGCATCCGCCGCCCATCATTCCCGATTCCGTGCTTCGCCCGGATATTTGCCGGAAGTTGCTGGTCGGCACCGCTCAAGCCCAC
>Ga0210409_10001900_pt1 | contig 26116 bp, 23 predicted proteins | sample IncBWH17MmetaG_FD_161649 | JGI IMG/M metagenome (GOLD analysis project Ga0210409, IMG submission 161649) | Forest soil microbial communities from Barre Woods Harvard Forest LTER site, Petersham, Massachusetts, United States - Inc-BW-H-17-M | ecosystem: Environmental > Terrestrial > Soil >...
CTCTCTTCGCGCGCACCCGGGCGCAGCCTGGCCACGCAGATCCGCCAAGCCCTGCTGCTCGGCCTGGCCTACAACATCTACCGCCTGAGGCATCGGTCCGCTCAAAGAGGATGTCAACAGAGCCTAAGTGTTGCATCTAAAGGAGTTAACGTGTCCGTAAGTCCTTTACTTGCAACACTTACAAAAAAGGGGGGTAGGGTACGTCTTTTCAGCCGACGGTTACAGCTATTGAGCAGCGCCCAACTCTCTTACCATCAAATATAAAGCCACAAATCCAGCTAGCAGCACGCCGCTCTCCAGCGAAACCGAAATCCGGTGCAGCCGCCCAAACTCCGCCAGCAGCGGACTGTCCGCCGCCGTCGCCTGAATCGACCCCATCTGCACTCGCAGCGCCGCCATCTTCGGACTCACCGCATGCTGCGACACCACCGTCAGCCCAATCATCAGCACCACGCACAGCGCCGCCGGGCCCGCCAGACTCGCAAACGTCCGCGTCCGCAACAACCGCGCCAGCAAAATCGCAATCCCGCAAACCACCCCGATCATGTGCATCCACCACAACCCATACCCCACCATGGCGCCGGCCTGGTCGCGGGTCGCCAATATCCGGAACGCCCCTGGCGCCACCACAAAGCTCAGGAACACATCGCTCCCCAGCCACAGGCTCAAACTTAGAAACTCCATCGTACGAAGGAAGGTTGACATGGCAAGATTTTAGCTAGAATGGCTTGTGGCGCGGTAGAAAAAGATGGTGGGCGACAAAGGACTTGAACCTTTGACCTCTCCCGTGTGAGGGGAGCGCTCTAACCAACTGAGCTAGTCGCCCAACTTGCCCGAATGAGCTGAATATGCTCATCTATTTGTAACAGGAAGGACCCTGGTTTTCAACCGATGCCGACTGCCACAGCCCAAGTCGTCTCGCAGTTGCAGCGCTCCATCGCCCGCGCCATCTACGGCAAGGAAGACGCCATCCAGCTCGCGCTCATCACGCTGCTCGCGCGCGGCCACTTGCTCATCGAGGACGTGCCCGGCGTCGGCAAAACCACCCTCGCGCAGGCTCTCGCAAAATCGTTCCACTGCAGTTTTCAGCGCATTCAATTCACGTCTGACCTGCTCCCGAGCGATGTTCTCGGCGTCAGCGTTTACAATCCCGAATCCCGCGAGTTTGAATTCCGCCCTGGTCCCGTTTTCGCCAATGTGGTGCTGGCCGACGAAATCAATCGCACCACTCCGCGCACGCAATCCGCTCTCCTGGAAGCCATGAATGAATCGCAAGTCACCGTGGACGGCAAAACGCTCCCGCTGCCGCAGCCTTTTCTGGTGATCGCCACGCAGAATCCCGTCGAGCATCACGGCACCTACCCATTGCCCGAATCGCAGCTCGATCGCTTTCTCATGCGCATCAAGATGGGTTATCCGTCGCACGAAACGGAAAAGGAAATTCTCCGCAAGCGCGTCGGCGATGATCCTCTCGAGTCTCTCGATCCAGTGGCGGATGTTTCCGACGTGCTGGCCATGCAGGACGCCGTCGCCCACGTGAAAGTGGATTCCAGTCTCCACGACTACGCACTCGAAATCGTCAACCGCACGCGCAAAAGCGATCAACTCACGCTCGGCGTCAGCCCGCGCGGAACTCTTATGCTTCAGCGCGCCGCCCAGGCTCGCGCTTTTCTCGACGGCCGCGACTATTGCATTCCCGACGATTTCAAACAGCTCGCCGTCTCCGTTTTCTCCCATCGCGTCGTCGCCAGTTCGCGTCATGCCTCCTTGCAGAGAAAATCGGAAACTACCGAATCCGTTCTGCGAGAAATCGTCGAATCCGTTCCTGTTCCCTTGTAGTCGCCTCCGTGAGCGTGCCATCCACCATTTCGCAACTTTGGGCCAAAGCAGACCGCCCGGGCGTCCGCGCGTTCCTTCTTTCGATGGTCGCGCTGTCCGCCGCGCTTCTCTTGGCGCTCTATTCCGGCGCCGCTGCGGAACTAGGCCAGGTCGTTCTTGCCAGCATGTCGGCGATCGCCGCGCTGGCCGTCGCCGGATGGGTTGGCATCACGCTCGTTCCCGTTCTCGCCCGCCGCACACCTCTTCGTTGGCTCGGCTTCAAAATGGAGTACCGCATTTCGCGCGAAGGCTGGATCTATCTCGGCGGCATCATTCTCGTCTCACTCGCCGCTCTGAACACTGGAAACAATCTACTTTTTCTAGTGCTCGCGTGCCTCATTGCCATCATTTTGATGTCCGGCATTCTCTCCTCCATCACGCTCTCCGGCATCGCCATGCGGCTAGAATTGCCGGAACACATCTTCACTGGCCAGCCGGTTCGCGCCATGGTCGAGCTCGAAAACGAAAAGCTGACGCTTCCATCTTTTTCGTTGCGCGTCGAGGCCGTCAAAGAGAAAGACAAATCTGCGGCTGCGATTCTCGAAACGCCGGTCTATTTTCCTTACCTCCCGAAGCACGATCGCGTGCAACAAATAGTTCCGATCACCTTTCCTCGCCGCGGCGTCTACCGCCAGGAAGCGTTCCGCGTGGTGACGCGCTTTCCTTTCGGATTTCTGCAAAAAGCCCGGCAAATGAATTTGAAAACGGAAGCATTGGTCTATCCGTCCGTGGAGCCCACCGAAGAGTACACAAAGATTTTGCCGGGCCTCGAAGGAGCCCTGGAAAGTTTGGCGAAAGGGCGCGGGCAGGATCTTTACGCGCTCCGCGATTACGTCCCCAACGACAGCGCGCGCTACGTTCACTGGAAGGCCTCCGCGCGTTACGGCTCCTTGATGGTCCGGGAATTCGCGCGCGAAGACGATTGCCGCGTCTTGCTCGTTCTCGATCCTCACCTTGCCGCGCCGCCCGCCACGATTTCTGCAGCAGATAGTTCCCCCTCCGTTAGTTCTTCGGTGAACGATCGCTTCGAGCGCTGCGTCACTATCTGCGCCAGCCTGGCCTGGCATTTCTACGAGCGCAATTCCATGCTCCAATACCGCAGCGTGAATATCGAAACGCCCCTGGCCGCCGCCGATGAAATCATTTTCCCGATTCTGCGCCATCTAGCTCTCGTACAACCTCTGCCTACGGATCCCAAACAGGCGCTGATGGCCGATCTCGCCGCTTCCCCCGACCTTTTCAAAATCATCGTCACCAGCCAGCCGCACGGCTCCATCCCCGCCGCTGTCTGGAGCTCCTCCTACGTCGTTTTTCTCGACGATCCCGCGCAGTAAGTAGGACAGGCATTCCTGCCTGTCCTCTTCGATTGCCGAACTTTCACAAGCCGGACAGACAAGAATGTCTGTCCTACCTATCTGTGCGAAAATGTGCGCTCATGTTCAACGCTCGCGAGTTCGCCACATTTCGCAAACAACTCCTCGGCTGGTTCCGGCAGTTCCAGCGTGACTTGCCCTGGCGCGGTACAAAGGATCCGTATTGCATCTGGCTTTCCGAAATCATGCTGCAGCAAACGCGCGTCGCCGCCGTCATTCCCTATTACGAAAAATTCTTGCAGCGCTTCCGGGATGTCCACGCGCTCGCCGCCGCGCCAGAGGAAGAAGTGCTGCGCCTCTGGGCCGGCCTCGGTTATTACAGCCGCGCGCGCAATCTGCAAAAGGCCGCGCAACAAATCGTCGCGAGGCACGGCGGACAATTCCCAACACACATGGAGGACGTCCTCGGTCTGCCCGGCATCGGCAACTACACCGCTGCGGCAATCCTGAGTATCGCGTTCAATGAAAAGCACGCGGTCCTTGACGGCAACGTCGCCCGCGTCGTCGCACGCCTCGGCGCGATTCGCGGCGACCTCCGCGAGCCGCGGCGCTGGCAGAAATTGCAACAAACCGCCGATGCGTTGCTGGATGTAAATTCCCCCGGCGATTGGAACCAGGCCATGATGGAGCTTGGCGCGACTGTTTGCCTTCCGAAATCTCCGCAATGTCTATTCTGCCCTGCGGCGCCATTCTGCGAAGCCCGCAAACTCGGCATCGCCGAAGACTTGCCCGAGAAGCGCAAAAAGAGAGCGACGGTCCATATCATCCTTGCTGCCGCGATATTCGCGGATAAGAATGGCCGGACACTTCTGCTGCCACCTCCACAAGAGAAGAACGAGGAAAGTATCGCGGATTTTATTCCCACAATTGTCTCCAGGCTGTGGCATTTTCCGATCATCTCCGTGAACGGAGATCCCGCCGCGAAGCTCCGCGCATTTCTTAAGAGATTCGTGCCCGGTGGACGAAGTGCGAAATGGGAGCTGGCACCAGCCGTCAATGTTCGTCATGCCGTGACCTATCGCGACATCACCATCTTTCCGTTCCGCATCAATCTAAAAAAGTTCCCGCGCATTCCCGGCGCAAAACATGTCGCGCTTCACGACCTTTCCGCCCTCCCAATTTCTAATCTGACCCGCAAAGTCGCGCAAGCCGCCGAGACGGCCGCAATTCCGCTCAAGAAGAAACGCTGAACGTTATCCTTTCGCCCAGCCTTTCCCGCCCCACGCCAGACCGGTGTTAAGCTAGAAACTTCGCCATGGCCGCCTCTCTCGCAACCCCTCGCGCTCCTGCCTTACCCGCCGAGCGCTTCTTTCGCACCTCGCTCTCCCTGCTCATTCTCACTTCCATCCTTACTCTCGTCAGTACCGGAAAACTCGACGCCTTCTCGTCTATCGTTGGGCCGCTGGCCGCTCTCTACAAAAGCTACCGCTGGTGGCACGGCCGCCCGCCCGAGCTTTCACATCGCGCGGCGACCTGGTTCGTCCTGGTATATTTGGTTTTCTTTCCGTTCGACGCACTATTTCTTTCACGTATCTTCGTGGGAAACTCGGCGAATCCGCCGCTCTTCGCTGCGCTGCTCGGATCGGTTCATTTTCTGATTTATGTCACGCTCGTTCGTTTTTACAGTGCGTCAAGCGATCGCGACGGGCTCTTTCTCACCATGCTTTCCTTTTCCGGAATTCTGGCGGCCGCGGTACTCACCGTTGACACCACCTTTCTGATTTTCTTTTTCATCTTTCTTTTATTCGGGATCGCCGCATTCGTGGGCATGGAGTTGCGCCGCGGCTCCGTAGGGAGTGTTTCCTTGGCCCCTGGCGCGCAACCAGAACGCGAGAAGAAGCTTACGCGAGCGCTTTCTCTCGCCGCTCTCAGCGTAGCGTTGGGAGCGATCGTTTTCGGCAGCGGACTGTTTTTCTTTTTCCCGCGCTTCAACGCCGGGTACCTCGGCCGCACCAGTTTCAATCCCTCTCTCGTGACCGGTTTCACCGACAACGTCGAGCTCGGCCAAATCGGGGAAATCAAAAAGAATTCCGCGGTAGTCATGCGCGTTCAGACCGGCAAGCCGGTCGGCTACGACCGTCTTCGCTGGCGCGGCATCGCCCTTACCGCGTTTGATGGCAAGCGCTGGACTTCCACTGACCACGCGCCGCTGCCCATTGCGCCGAATCCTGATGGCTGGATTTACCCCGGTGATCCGCTCCAGAAAGCCGACACTTCCGGACCGGGGCTTCTCTATACCGTTTTCCTGGAACCACTGGCCACTGATGCGCTTTTCGTCCCCGGCAAGCCCGTTTCGCTTAAGGGAAACTTCACTGGCGAGGGCGCGGGAGCCTACTCTGTGGCGCGCCGCAGTTATATCTTTCGCGATTCTACCGACAGCCTCTTCAATCCATTTCACAATTACACAGCGGTGCGTTATACCGGTTTTTCGAGGATGCCTGCGATAAATGCTGCGAAGCTCCGTGCAGCCTCGACGGATTATTCTCCTGAAATCACTGCGACGTACTTACAACTTCCCGCGCAGCTTGATCCCCGGATTCCGGAGCTGGCCGCGCAAATCACCAAGAATTCGAAGACACCTTTCGACAAAGTTCTTTCGATTGAGAGTTACTTGCGCAGCCGTTTTTCCTACACGCTGAATCTGGTAGGAAAGCCCGGCGAAGATCCGCTCGCTCACTTTCTTTTTGTGACGCGCGCCGGCCACTGCGAATATTTTGCGACTGCCATGGCCGTCATGGTGCGCACACTCGGCATTCCTGCGCGGGAAGTGAACGGCTTTCTCCCCGGTGAGTACAACGATCTTGGCGGGGATTACATCGTGCGCGCGAGTGACGCGCACAGTTGGGTGGAGGTCTACTTCCCCGGCAACGGCTGGCAAACATTTGACCCGACTCCTTCGGTGGCGGGAAGCTCGACCAGCATTCTCACGCGGCTCGGCCAGTATGCGGACTGGCTCGAGCTGTCGTGGAATGAGTGGGTGATCGGCTATGACTTCGCGCACCAGTTCTTGCTGGCGCAGAATCTGCAGCGTGGCTCCAAAAACTGGAGCGAGGCGGCGCGCAACTGGTTCGATCAAAAGCAGCGAAATGGGAAGAGATGGATCCGGTCGTGGCAATTCCGGCATGGCACGCTGGGTTTTTTTCTGCCCGTCGCTCTGGTGCTTTTCCTCGTCACGTTGCGCTTCAATTTGATTTCGCTGCTGATTCGCCGCGTGCGTCTTTTCCTGCAGTTCCGCGCGCCGCAATTCGCTCGAATGAACCCTCAACTCGCTTCGCGACTTTACGGAGAACTTCTGCGTACGCTGGCGAGGCGGGGCCTCTTGCGTTTCGAATCGCAAACGCCTTTCGAATTCGCGGCGGCCGTGAACTCGCCGAATCTCGCTCCGGCCGTCCGCGAGTTCACGGAGATCTATTCCCATGCGCGCTTTGGCGGCGCGCCCTGCGATACCACCCGCCTGCGCCAACTCCTCGATCAAGTCCGCTCGGCGCTGCGCGGCCGCTAATTTCCTCGCATTCCGATGAGTGCCTCTCGCCCATGTTACAATTGAGAATTGCGCAAAGGCGCAAATTCACTGCCTATGACCAAGGTCGGATTCATCAGCCTGGGATGCCCGAAGAACCTCGTGGACAGCGAGGTGATGATGGGTATTCTTGCGCGCGAAGGCTACGAGCTCACGCCGCGCGCGGACGACGCCGAAGTGCTGGTGGTGAACACATGCAGCTTCATCGAGGCCGCGCAAAAGGAATCGGTGGACGCCATTCTGGAAATGGCCGAGCACAAGAAATTCGGAGCCGCCAAGAAATTAATTGTCGCGGGTTGCCTGGTCGAACGCTTCCGCGCGCAAATTTTGGAACATGTGCCGGAAGTGGACGCGGTCGTGGGCACCGGCGAAGTCGAACGCATCATGGAAGCGGTAGAAGGCGACTTGCGCGTGCTGCCCGCGCAGCCACCCGCGTTTCTGTATCACGACCTGACGCCGCGCATCATCACCACGCCGAAGCATGCGGCGTACATCAAAATTGCCGAAGGGTGCGATCACCCTTGCACGTTCTGCATCATTCCTGAGCTTCGCGGAAAGTTTCGAAGCCGCCGGTTCGAATCGGTGGTCCGGGAAGCGGAGAATCTGGCGAAGTCGGGCGCGCGGGAAATCACATTGATCGGGCAGGACACGACTTCCTATGGCGAAGATCTTGGCCTGCGTGATGGGCTTGCGAAACTGCTCGAAAAACTTGCGCAGGTTGACGATTTGCTTTGGGTGCGCTTTCTTTATGCGTATCCGAATCGCGTGACGCAGAAGTTGCTCGATACCATCGCGGCGCACCGGCGGATCGCAAAATACATGGACATGCCGCTGCAGCACGCCAGCCGCAACGTCCTCGCGCGCATGAAGCGCGGTTCGAACGGCGACGCGTTCTTGAAATTGCTGGAGCGCATGCGCGAGACGATTCCCGGCGTCTCGCTGCGCACGTCGTTCATCGTTGGTTTTCCGGGCGAAACCGAAAGCGAATTTGAGGAACTTTGCGGTTTTGTGAAGGCGGCGAAACTGGATTGGATGGGAGTGTTCGAGTATTCCGATGTGGACAATGCGGAAAGCTACGCACTCGATGAAAAAGTGGATGCGGAAACGATTACGGACCGCCGAAACCGGCTAATGGCCATTCAGAAGAAACTTTCGCGTGAAAATCTGCGCGTGAAATATCGCGTACCGAAGAACGCCACTTTCACCGCGCTGGTGGAAGGCCCATCGAAAGACAATCCGCTCGTCTGGGAAGCGCGCCTCGAAGGCATGGCTCCCGAAATCGACGGCAAGCTATACCTCACGGACATTGAGTTGCTGGGGGGAGAAGTCGCCGAAGCGGGCGACATCGCTCGCGTGGAAATTACCAAGTCTGACGCCTACGACCTCATCGGACGCGTGGTCGAACTTCTGCCTCGGCCCGCCGCACCGATCGGCACAATCGAAGTGCCCGTCTCATCGATTCCCTCCGCCGAAAAGCTCCATCGCATTGCCACCGGGGCACCCCTTCGCGTCCTGAGCTGAGCTATACTCTCTTTTCGATGACGTCGATCACTTTGTCTCTGTGAACTCTGTGTACTTGGTGACGTCTGTGTAAATCTCTGTGCACAGAGAGCGCAGAGTTCACAGAGAGGAAGAGAAACACTCCATGAAACATAAATGTCCCATCTGCAAGGCTGAGACGGACTCTACAGTTCACGCGGACTTTCCCTTTTGCAGCGAACGCTGCCGCGAACGCGACCTGGGCAATTGGGCCACCGAGAAATACGTGGTCTCCGATCCCGTCTTCGACGAAGAAGAAATTGCAGAAGGCAAGCGCAAGACCATTATTCTTGACCTCGAAAACCCGAATGACTCCGAACGCTGAAGCCAACGCCGCCGCACTCACGTCCCAGCGCAAGAAGCCGCGCCTCGCGTTTGCAATCGCAACTGCCGCTGGCGTTGGCTACCTGAAGCCCGCGCCGGGGACCTGGGGCTCGATTATCGGGCTGCTGATTCCTACGATTGCCGCGTGGCTCTGGCTGATGAGTCTTGGGCACTTCTCAGGAGACGCGCTCTACATCGCGGCCGTTACCGCCTCTGGACTCACCGGGAGTACGCCCTCTTCACTCTTTCCGATTTTTTCGTTTGTTGGGTTCATCTTGATTTCGGCTCTCGGCGTTTGGACTTCTACGCGCGTAGCGGCTTACGCCGGAGCCGAAGACCCTCAATACGTCGTCATCGACGAAGTCTCCGGCCAGCAGCTCGCGCTGGTGCTGCCGCTTATCCCGGTCGCCATTCCGCATATGACCGCGCATCCAGAAATGTCCTTCTATGGCCTTTTCTTCGCGCTGAGCCTGCTGAACTGGAAATACCTGCTGCTCGGTTTTATACTTTTCCGGGTGTTCGACATCTGGAAGCCGTGGCCCATCCGCCGGCTGGAAAAACTCCCGGGCGGATGGGGGATTATGGCCGACGACTGGATGGCGGGCATCTACGCTGCAATCTTGTTGCGCGTCGCGCTACACTTTGGATTACTCACGTTTCACATTGGCCTGGTATGAAATTTGGTTTTGGGTCCTCGGCGGAAAAGAACGGCATTCCACACATTGAGAGAGTTGCGCCTACCGCGGCTATTCCCGGCGGCGAGATCGCCATTCACGGAAAAGGTTTTGCGTCGCGCGCGCAGCCGTGCCCAGTGGTGCGCTTCGGGGAAGCGGAAGCCAGCCTGTCTCTCGCTAGCGAGACTCGCCTGATCGCGCGCGTTCCGGAAGGCGCAAGCGGCGGGGTGGTGTGCGTGGCGACCGCCGGCCACGAGAGCCAGCCGCATCCCGTGCATATTGGCTTGCAGATCGCGGACAATCTTCATCCCGTCGCGAATCCTGCGGTGGACAATGAAGGTAACATTTACGTCACGTTTTCCGGCCCGCGCGGGCAGCGCGTTGCCGTTTCGCTTTACAAAATCACCGCGAACTACAGCGTGAAGCCTTTCATCACTTCGCTGGTAAATCCCAGCGGGCTGGCGCTCGATCGCGCGGGAAATCTGTTTGTCTCTTGCCGGAACGACGGCACCATTCATCGCATCACGCCCGAAGGGCGCGCCGAACAGTGGATCGAAGGCATGGGCATCGCCACGGGGATTGCCTTCGATCAAAACGGCAATCTATTCGTGGGAGACCGCAGCGGCACGATTTTCAAGATTAGCCCCAGCCGCGAAATTTTTGTCTTTGCCACCATGGAGCCTTCTGTCGCCGCGTATCATCTGGCGTTTCATCCGAGCGGCGATCTGTATGTCACCGGCCCGACGACTTCCAGCTTCGACCGTGTGCATCGCATCACGCAGGGCGGCGAGGTCAGCGTCTTTTTCCGCGGCCTGGGCCGACCGCAAGGATTGGCTTTTGACCACGACGGAAATCTCTATGTCGCCGGGTCTTACGGCGGCCGCCGCGGCATCGTGCGCATCACGCCGCAAGCGCACGCCGAAGTCGTTCTCAGCGGCTCCGGCCTCGTAGGCATGGCGCTGCAGCCTTCCGGCCGCGCCATCTTGGCCACGACGGGAGCCCTTTTCACGCTCGATTGGGATGTTCGCGGCCTGCCTCTCACCGGATAATTGACGAGATGAAAGCGGAAATCATTGCCGTTGGTTCGGAGATGCTCACTCCGGACCGCATAGACACCAACTCGCTCTTTCTGACCGAAGAGCTGAACAAGCTCGGGATCGAAGTGGTTCGCAAATCGATCGTTGGGGATAATCGCGACTATTTGAGCGCCGCGTTTCATGAAGCACTGGAGCGCGTGGAACTGATTATCGCCTCCGGCGGACTCGGCCCAACGGAGGATGACCTGACGCGGGAAACCGTTGCGGATCTTCTCGGCAGAAAGCTGGTGCTCAACAAAGCCATTCTTCAATACATCGAGGGCCGCTTCAGGCAGCTCGGCCGCGAAATGCCCACGGTCAATGTGCGCCAGGCGATGGTGCCGGAAGGCGCCGAGGTTCTCGAGAATCCGCGCGGCTCCGCACCAGGATTGTGGCTCGAAGCGCGCGGCCGCAGGATCGCTCTGCTTCCCGGTCCGCCTCGCGAATTGAAACCGATGTTCCACGAACAGGTTTTGCCGCGGCTGGAGCGGCTCGGCTCCGGCATTCGAATGTTCCACCGCGAACTGCGCGTGGCGGGCATGGGCGAATCCGCGGTGGAGCAGCGCATCAAGCCGATTTACACGCGCTACGCCGACGTGAACACGACGATTCTCGCGGCTCCGGGCGAAATTCAAATTCATCTGCGTCTTTGGACCGGTGACGCGGCGCACGCGCAAAAAACGGTGGACGACATCACGCAGAGCTTCCAACTGGCGCTCGCGGACCGCATTTTTTCTCTGGACGGTTCCTCGATGGACGAAGTCGTCGCGCACGCTCTCTCCATGAACAGCGCCACCATCTCCGCTGCGGAAAGCTGCACCGGCGGCCTGCTGGCGCAGCGCCTGACGAGCATCGCGGGCAGCTCGTCGTATTTTTTGGGAGGCGTAGTCTGTTACAGCAACGAGCTGAAGACCGCGTGGGCCGACGTGCCGCCAGAACTCATCCAAGCTAAAGGAGCGGTCAGCAGCGAAGTCGCAATCGCGCTGGCCGACGGCATCCGCCGGAGCACGGGTAGCACGCTCGGCGTGGGCATCACCGGGATTGCAGGCCCGGGCGGTGGGAGCGAAGAAAAACCCGTTGGGACGGTGCACGTCGCGGTTTCGCACGCCGCGGGTGTGAAAGAACGCGGCACGCGCTTTCCTGGCGATCGCGAAACCATTCGCTGGCACGCTTCGCAACTGGCGCTTGATATGGTGCGCATCTATTTTCTTTATGGTGGCGGCGAGCCCCCGGCGCGCACTTCCGCAGGGTCCTGAAGCGTGCGCCTCTTCGTCGCACTGGAAATTCCCACGGCGGTGCGAGAATCGCTCGCTGCATTGCTCGATTCACTTCGCGCACTATCGTCGGGGCCCCGATGGGTGCGGCCGGGGAATCTTCACGTAACTCTCAAATTCATTGGCCAATGGCAACCTGACAGGCTCGAAGCCCTCCGCAACGCGCTCGCAACGGTGCAATTGGATCAACCGGTCACGCTTGATTTTCACGGCCTGGGTTTCTTCCCAAACGAAAAACGTCCCCGTGTTTTTTGGGCCGGCATCGAGGCTTCGCCAAATTTGATAACGCTCGCGAGCGAGATCGAACGCGCCACGGAAAAACTCGGCATCCAACGCGAGCAGCGGCCTTTCTCGCCGCACTTGACGCTGGCGCGATTCGAACGACCAGGGTTGCCGGAAAAACTTCGCGGCGCCATCCAGGAGAACGCGGCGCGGGAGTTTGGCGCCCTCCACTCCAGCGAATTCCGCCTCATCGAAAGCAAGCTAAAACCATCCGGCGCGGAGTACACTACGTTGCAAACTTTTCCCTTCGCGGCGGAGGCGTAGCGGCGCATGTTTGGAATCCCGATCACTCTTTTGTGCATTCCAATCGCCGCTTACATTCTTGGTTCGATTCCCTTTGGCTTGCTGCTCACGAGGCTAATTGGCGGCGCCGACGTGCGCAAAGAAGGCAGCGGCAACATCGGGGCCGCGAATGTCGCGCGCGTGGCTGGGACGCTCCCGGGAGTCCTCACGCTGATTCTCGACGCCGCCAAAGGCGCCGCAGCGGTTCTCCTTGCCGAACATCTTTCGAATGAAAGCGCCGGGTGGATGATGATTGCCGGCTTCGCCGCGCTCGTAGGCCACTGTTTTCCGATTTGGCTGAATTTCAAGGGCGGCAAGGGCGTGGCCACGGCCGCCGGACTTTTTCTCGTTCTCTGCCCGCTCGCGTTTCTCGGCTCCCTGCTGCTGTTTATCCTGGTGGTGGCCTTCTGGCGCTATGTTTCGCTGGGTTCTATCGCGGCCGCGGCCGCGATGCCGCTGCTGATTTATTTTCTGTGGGCGCCGCGACACGCGCCGCCACCGGTGATCACCTTTGGCGCTCTGGCCGTGGCTCTGCTGATCGTATACAAGCACGACGCAAATATTCAGCGCCTCGTCGAAGGCGCGGAGCCGAAATTCTCCTTCTCCAAAAAGAAGGGCAAAGAGTGACGAAGATCGCCATTCTTGGCGCGGGAAGCTGGGGCACGGCGCTTGCCCTCATTCTTTCGCGGGCGCGGAAGCCGCATGAACTTTCGTTGTGGGTGCACAGCGCGGCGCTGGCCGAATCGCTTCATCGTAAGCGCGAGAACAAAACATATCTTCCCGGCATCTCGCTCCCCGCCGCGATCCACGTGACGCACCATCTTACGGAAGCGCTCAGCGGCGCCCACGTGATCGTCGGCGCCATGCCTTCCATCCACGCGCGCAGTATTTATTCCCAAGCTCTTCTCCACGTCTCGTGGGAAACCATCGTGGTCAGCGCCACCAAGGGACTGGAACCTTCCACGCATCTGCGCATGAGCAAAGTCATCGTGCAGTGCATGGCGCAAGCGGCCTCGACGTCTTTCTCGAAGCGAATCGCGGTGCTCTCTGGGCCCTCGTTTGCCATGGAAGCCGCGCGCGGCGAGCCCACCGCCGTAGTTCTCGCGGCCGAAGACGCAGCCGTCGCGGCTGAGCTTCAGGAAGAGTTCGCCGCGCCGTCCTTCCGTCTCTACACCAACGACGACGTGCTCGGAGTGGAACTGGCCGGAGCCATGAAGAACGTCATGGCCATCGCCGCAGGGGCGTGCCAGGGATTGGGCCTGGGTTCGAACCCGCTCGCGGCGCTGATCACGCGTGGCCTCGCCGAAATGACCCGCTTGGCCGTGGCGCTTGGCGCGCGCCCCGAAACACTTGGCGGCTTGGCCGGCTTGGGCGATTTGGTCCTCACGTGCACGGGTTCCCTGAGCCGCAATCGCTTCGTGGGCATTGAACTGGGCAAAGGCCGTGGTTTGCCGGATATCCTTGCGAACATGCGTATGGTCGCCGAGGGCGTGGAAACCGCCGCGCCCTTATTGGCGCTGGCACGTGAGCACGAAATCGAAATGCCCATCACGGAACAGGTGGACGCCATCCTCCACCAGGGCAAGTCCCCCAAAGATGCCATCCGTGACATCATGGACCGGCCTCTTAAGCGGGAGTAGCCACGTTGCGGGGAGAGCCGTTTTCAGTTTTCAGTTCTTAGTTATAAGTAGTAAGTTAGGAGTGTTGGCGAATTGGTTGTTGGCCGTCGGTGAGCGGAAAACTACGAAATCAGGCCACTTCTACTGACCACTGGCAACTGAAAACTGACGACTTTTTTCACCCCGTAGTACTAAAGTCCCAGTAGCACATGCGAGACGCCGCTCTCCAGGAGGCCGCCCAAGCCCCGCGTGTTCCCCTAAAATAGAGAGTCGGGATGCCTCCCCATGCCCAATCTCGCTGGGACCGCGTGCGCGCTGGAAATGTGCGCATCCTCTGGCTTGTATTGGGAGCACTCTTACTCGTTAGCGCGCTCCCCATCGGCCTTTATCACCGCCAGGTTCTGCAGCTTAGCCAGGACAAGTTGGTGGACACTGAGCGCGTTCAGCAGACCGACCTTACGCGCTCGCTCGCGCAGGAAATTCAGCAATTCGAAACCAACCTGACGCAGCAGCTCCTCAGCGAGCGGCAGATTCTCGACTTGACCGGCCTCAGCGAAAATGTCGAAGACCCGGTCTCTGAGCCCAAAGTGACGCGCTTGCTCGAGAACTTCGTGGACAGCAATCGCAACACGTTCATTTATCTGACTGCGGTGGGCAAGTCCGGCAAGGGCACCAGCGCGTCGCAGGGAAATTTTCGCGCGGAGCAGGATCCCTTTGTCGCCAAGGCGCTGCAGCGCGCGTTTGTCACCTGCCTGCAGTCGCAGCAGTTGCAGGTGCGCAGCGATCCTCTTGCGCTTGCTCCGGACAACCGGCCCGCCTTCGTGATTGCGGTGCCGTTGAAGGACGCGAACGAGAATTTCACGGGCATGCTTGCGGCCGTGGTTTCCCTGAATTCCATTCTTCATCGTTTACAGGACGCCAGCGTGCGCGGACGATCCGTATTTCTGGTGGACCACAGCGGGCACATCGTGGCGCATCCGTCCACCAAGGACTTCGTCCCTGGCGCCGATGCCAGCAGCAATCCACTCGTCGCGCAGATCAAGGCGCTGCCGCAGGAACTGCGTAGCACGGAGACGGTGCGCTTCTCCGAAGCGGGCAAGAAACATCCGGTCGAGATGATCGGCACCTATAGCACGTTCCCGGAAGTGAATTGGGCGGTCATCGCGCAGCGCAGCCTCTTGGAAGCGCAAACCGATACCGGAGTCACCGAGCTCAATCGCCAGGCGCTGGCATTCGTCACCGTTGTGATTTTATCCGCTATCCTAGTCGGATACTTTTTTGCCGTGGGCATCAGCGGCCCCATTCGCGGACTGGCGGCTTCCACGCGCGCCATCAGCCGCGGCGAATTCCATCAGCGTTCGCCGGTGCGCGGCGCTTCGGAAATCAGCGAGCTCGCGGAAAATTTCAACAAGATGGCCGGCGACATCGAAGAGTACATCGAGCGGCTGAAGGAAGCGGCGGAAGAAAACCGTGAGCTGTTTCTCGGTTCCATCCGTATGCTCGCCGCGGCCATCGACGAAAAGGATCCCTACACGCGCGGTCACTCCGGGCGCGTGGCGAAATATTCGGCGCTCATCGGCCAGGAACTCGGCCTCAGCACGGAAGAGCTGGACAAGCTGCGCATCGCGGCGCTGCTCCACGACGTCGGAAAAATCGGCGTCGAAGACCGCGTGTTGAAGAAGCCCGGCTCGCTGACGCCCGAGGAATTCGGATTGATGAAGCAGCACACCGTGAAAGGCGCGAACATCATGCGCCCCGTTTCGCAGTTGAAAGAAATGCTCCCGGGCATCGAGCTGCACCACGAGCACATGGACGGCCGCGGATATCCGTACGGTTTGCAAGGGCCGCAGATTCCCTTGATGGCGCGCATCATCGGCGTGGCCGACACGCTCGATGCCATGACCACCAACCGCCCTTATCAAACCGCGATGGAATTGGATTACGCGATGGATCGCATTCGCGCGCTCACCGGTTCAAAATTCGACGCCGTCGTTGTGACTGCGCTCGAATCTGCCGTCACCGCCGGCAAGCTTCGCCTCAGCGCCGTCGAAGTCCATGTCTGATTTGGCGTTCCATTCGTCGAATTGAGACTTGGAGATCAGGGAATGACGTCCGCAAGAGCCCAATTCAAGTTATCGGCGCTGAATCGAAAAAATGAAGTTCTCTGCCGCATCGACATGTGGGGATTTGTGAGCGTCATGCTTGCCCTTCTTTTTCTGCTTATGCCATGGACCGTGGTGGACGGCAGGCGGCCCTCCGCGGACTTAGCCAGCGTACGTCACTCGACTCGAATGGCCGGGGCTCTAAGAGAAGATGCTCTGCAGGTTATGGTAACCCGCGACGGGGCGATCTATTTCCGCGAACGCCGCATTGCTCTCGAGGATTTGCCAAATGAAATCCGCGAAGGCCTACGGAGCGGGGCGGAGAGAAAGGTTTATATTGCAGTGGATGCGCGAGCCAAATTCGGAGACGTGCCCGCCGTTTTGGATAAAATTCGTCTTGCGGGAGTGGAAAAGGTCGCATTCCTCACGGAATAGAACACGCCCAAGATTGAGTTCCTCGCAATTGACCCACATCTTGCCACAAGCGCATCTGCTACAATTTTAGGTTGCGCGTGCATCAAACCGCGCCACCGTATGATTTCACTATTTGGCAAAAATGAGCCGGAACCGACGCTACTCGAGCGGCTGAAGAAGTCCGTTAGCAAGACAAAAGCCGCGCTCTCTGATGCCGTCGACACGGTTTTCTTGGGCGAGCGCAAGATCGATCCTTCGATCCTCAAGGACTTGGAAACCGCGCTGCTCTCCGCCGACCTGGGTGTAAAGCCGACGCGCGAAATTCTGGATGCGGTGCGCGAAAAGATGGACCGCAACGCGCTCGCTGACGCCGCGCAGCTCAAGCGCGAAATCAAATCGCACATCATTCGAATCCTGAACGCACCCGTTCGTCCGGACGTGGCGGCCGCGAGCGGCATTGCCACCTCACAGAACGGCAGCGGCACGCGCGTGATTTTCATTGTTGGCGTCAACGGCGCCGGCAAAACCACCAGCATCGGGAAACTCGCCAACCGCCTTCGTCAGGAAGGCCGCAGCGTGGTGCTCTGCGCCGCGGACACCTTTCGCGCCGCCGCCGTCGAGCAACTGGAAATCTGGGCGCAGCGCAACGGCATCGAAGTCATCAAACAAAAATCCGGCGCCGATCCCGCCGCCGTTGTTTATGATGCGATGGCAGCCGCAAAAGCGCGCTCTTCCGACGTCGTGATCGTGGACACTGCCGGCCGCCTGCACACCAAATCCAATCTGATGGCCGAGCTGGAAAAAATGAAGCGCACCGCCGCGAAGGTGATTCCCGGCGCGCCGCACGATGTGTTGCTGGTCCTCGACGCCGCCACCGGACAAAACGGTCTTTCGCAAGCGCGCGAATTCACTTCCACCGTCGGCGTCACCGGCATCATCCTCACCAAGCTCGACGGCACCGCCAAGGGTGGCATCGTCGTCGCCATCTCGCGCGAACTCGGCCTGCCCATCCGCTTCGTCGGCACCGGCGAACAAATCAACGACATGGTTCCCTTCGACGCCGAAACGTACGCGAATTCCCTTTTCGACTGAACCGTGGACGCACACGACATTCGCTTCATGCAACACGCGCTGGCGCTGGCCCGCAAAGGCGCCGGCCTCGCCAGCCCCAATCCCATGGTGGGCTGCGTGATCGTGCGCGAAGGCCAAATCGTCGGCGAAGGTTTTCATCAATACGAATGGCGCGACCATGCGGAAGTCGTCGCGCTAAAATCCGCGGGCGAAAAGGCACGCGGTGCGACGCTCTACGTCAACCTGGAACCGTGTAACCACACCGGCCGCACCGGCCCTTGCACCGAAGCGATCATCGCCGCCGGTGTAAAACGCGTCGTCGCCGCCATGGACGACCCGAATCCCGTCAACACTGGGCGCGGCTTTGACCGCATCCGCGCCGCTGGGATCGAGGTGTTCACCAGCGTCTGCGAAGAAGAAGCCCGCCATCTCAACGAGCCCTTCGCCTGCTGGATTCGCACGAAAAAACCATTCGTCACCCTCAAATCCGCGATGACGCTCGACGGCCAGCTCGCCCTCCCCGGCGAACGCGCCAAATTTCACAAGAAATCTGAGGGGAAGGGCCATTCTAACTGGATTTCCTCCGAAGAATCCCGCGCCGAGGTTCATCGCATGCGCCATGCCTCGGACGCCCTGCTCACCGGCATCGGCACAATCCACGTCGATGACCCGCTGCTTACCGATCGCAGCGGTCTCTCTCGCCGGCGTCCTCTGCTGCGCGTCGTCCTGGATGTTCGACTTTCTGTTTCGCCGCAGTCGCGTATCGTAAAGACCGCAGATAACGACGTGCTGGTGTTCACGAATCAGGCTCTCGGTTTAAAGAGGTCGCGCGCACTCCAAAATCTGGGCGTCGAGGTTGCGCCTGCAAGATCGCTTGGTGGCTGGATTCATCTGGAGGAGGTTCTCGCCGAACTCGGCCGCCGCGAAATCCTAAGCGTAATGCTCGAAGCCGGGCCCACGCTCAACGGCGCCGCGCTCGCTGCCGGCATCGTCCACAAACTTGTCCTGTTCTATGCGCCAAAAATCGCCGGCGAGAATCGCGTCCCCTTTGCCATCGCGCCGAAGTTGCTTCTTCCCCCGCTTCAACGGCAAACTGTGAGGCAGTTCGGCCCAGATATCGCTATCGAAGGCTACCTGCAAGATGTTTACCGGAATCATTGAGCATACCGGCGCGCTCGAAGCGCTCGAACTCGCGAGCGACGGCGGCCGTGTCACCATCCACGCGCCTTCACTCGCGCCGTCGCTCGCCGTTTCGAACAGCATCGCCGTGAACGGCTGCTGCCTTACCATCGTGGGCGTGCACAACGCGCGCCTCTCCGCGGATTTGTCCGGCGAAACGGTCAGCAAAACTTCATTCGGCGCTGGAGGCTCCGGCCTGAAGCAGGGCGCGCGCGTGAATCTCGAGCAGCCGCTCACTGCTGGCAAGGAATTCGGCGGCCACTTCGTTCTCGGCCACGTGGACACCGTCGGCCGCGTCACGCATCTGACTCCCGAGGGTGCAAGCTGGTGGTTCGGCGTGCAGGTCCCCGAAGATTTCGCGCGCTACGTCGTGCCGAAAGGCTCGATCACCATTGACGGCATCAGCCTCACCGTCGCTCGCTGGCACAACAACCTCGCGGAAGTCGCCGTCATTCCCTACACCTACGAACACACCAACATTCGCGACCGCAAACCAGGCGACGCCGTCAATCTCGAAGGCGATGTGCTAGGAAAATATGTCGAGCGTTACCTGGAAGCGCGCGAAGGCGCGGGCGCAGCCGCGTTGCCAACTCCCATCTCTCTCGCGCGCCTGCAAGAAGAAGGCTTCTGACGCGACGCAAGAAACCGCGCAGTTCGATCAACGTCCGCTCGGCACTTCTTGTGAAGACTCGAGCCGCTTCTCGCGCACCCCGCGCCAGTACAAAACCAATCCCAACAGAATCGCCGCGACTGTCCCGATAAACAATTTCGCCTCGAACAGCACTTTGTTCGAAGACTCTCCCGGCGGCACCATCGAAACCGCCATGCAAACCAGCACTACAAAGAATCCCAACCCGCCGACAAACCACACGCCGGTTGTGCCCCCGGGAATCAGCACCGCGTGCGCATTCTCCTGCCGGTCCTTTCGTTTCGTCAGCTTGATCACCGCCGCGAACATGTACAGAAAGGGAATGAAATAGATCAGGATGGTGATGTCAATTAAAACCTGGTAGGCGCCTCGCGTCGTTTCGCTAATCTGGCTGATCAGCAGCACGGCGCACGATGCCACCGCCTGCACGAGAATCGAAACCCACGGCGTCTTCCAGCGCGGATGAATCTTTCCAAACGCGGCGGGCATGTAGCGGTCAATCCCCACGATGAACGGTACGCGCGCAATTCCCGCAACGGTGCTTCCCACGCCGCCGGCGTTGCCAACCGTCACCAGCATGGCGGCGAGTATTCCTAGAAATCCAACCTTGAGCGCGATCGAGCCAACGGTGATGGCGTGGAAGACTCCGCTCGTCACGGAAACGTCCGCAGCCGGCACCAGCGCAAGAACAGCCACAGTCCCCGCGATATACATCGCTGCGATCAGCGCGCCGGAGGCCAGCACCGCGCGCGGCAGCGTGCGCTGCGGATCACGCACTTCCGCGCTCATCGCGGAAACCAATTCGAGCCCGGCAAACGCGAACGCAATTTGCGACCAATAATTCACCGTGTCCCAATTCCAAACGGGCAACATGTTTGCCGTCGTAAAGGGCGTCGCGGATCCATGCCGGCTCCAGACGACCGCTCCAATAACCACCAGCATCAGTAGTGGCACGTACGTGGAAACTCCACCCGCGTTTTGCAGCCACTTTCCAATGTTCAGGCCGATGATGTTCAGACCGACGGCGACGACCAGCAATCCAAGTGAAACCAAAATCAGAAATTTGCGGTTGTGCTCCAGCGTGGCGCCGCCTTCGCCGATCACGTACGCGCTCATGGCCGCGCTGGCCAGCAACAATCCCGGAAAATAAAAAATGGTATAAATCCAGTACGTCCAGCCCGCAACGAATCCGTGGAAATCGCCGAACGCTTCCTTGGCCCAAACGTACAGTCCACCCTCCACCGGAAAGCGCGACGACAGTTCATTGATGACCATCGCCGAAGGCACAAAGAAGAGCAGCGCGGCGAACATCCACAAACTAATCGAAGAAGTGCCGTTATGCGCTGCGGCCGCGATCCAGCGCGGACCCAGAACTGTCGCGATATTGAAAAGTAGGACGTCCCAAAACCCCATTTCCTTGCGTAACTGTTTGATTGGATCGGAAGAGCCGTTCGCCGCTTGGCTCACAAGGTCACGTCCAGCGCGGGAATCAAGTCGTCCTGTATGCGAAAGTTCTTGAGAAAGGGATCGTTCGAATTTTCGAAATCGTCCCACGGCCCGAAAAACGTCACGCGGCCTTCCTGGAGAAAAATCACCACATCGGCGAGCTTTTTCGCCAGATGCGTATCGTGCGTCACAACAATGGATGTCTTTTGATACGCGCGCTTCAGACGCAGGATCAATTCGCTCATGTGCCCCGCCATGATGGGATCCACCATCGTGGTTGGTTCGTCGTACAAAATCGCCTCGGGATTTTGGGCGAACGCCCGCCCGATGGCCACGGCGCGCTTCATCCCGGTGGAAAGCTCGCTGGGCAATTTGTCGAGCACGTCCTCCACTTCCAGCATTTTTGCGATTTTCCCTACGTACTCGTCAATATCCTCGCCGGTCAAGCCCGTCTGACTTTCCAGCGGGAACGCTATGTTCTCTCCGACGGTGAGCGAGTCGAAGAGCGCGCCGGATTGAAAAACCATTGTCACCTTGCGGCGCACCTCTTCAAACTCCGCTTCGCTGAAGTTGGTCACGTCCTCGCCATCGATAATAATCTGCCCCGAATCCGGCTTCAGGAACCCCATGATGTGCTTCAGCGACACCGACTTGCCTACGCCGCTGCGTCCCATGATCACGCATGTCTCTCCGCGTTTCACGGTGAAGCTGACGTCCTTCAGCACGGGGCGCTCGTCAAACGCCTTGCACACCTCGCGAAACTCGAAAAAATTGACGGGCTTGCCGTTGTCTGGCAACGTTTCGCTCACGTCTGCCCCGTTTCGAAAACTCGCCTGGCTTCTTCGTAATCCGCTTGCGTATTCATGTTCCAGAAGAGCCGCCCATCGCTATCAAATCGTTTCCAATCCCGCTCGTCAAGAACTTCCGCGCGCAACAGTGATATTCCTTCCGTCACTTTGCGCACGCCGCGTTCGAACGCCGCTCGCAACGATTCCGCCGCCGCCGTTCGCCAGCACGCGCACAGCGGCTCTGGCCCATGCGCCGAATGCGCCAAAACCACTTGCGCCTCGCTTTTTCCCGCACGCTCGCAAAGAAAACCTAGCCACTCCCGTGTCAAAAATGGCATGTCGCAGCTAACGGCCAAACTCCATTCGCAAGGCGTAGCATTTTTGCCAGCATCCTCTAGCGCGGTGATGATTCCGCCGAGCGGCCCTTCCCCTGGCCACCGATCCTCAACCATCTCAGCTCCGAACGCCTCATACTTACCGCGCCCCGCAATCATCTTTACGTCCATCGGCACGCCCCGCAGCAAAGCAATCATCCGCGCCAGCATAGGTTGCCCATCGATTTCCACCAGCGCCTTGTCCTGCCCAAATCGCCTGCTGCCACCTCCCGCAAGCACATATCCGCCAATCTTTGGACCACTCGACATTTAGGCCCCACTGTTCACAGCTGAAGTTTTAGAACTTTGGCGCCGGCTCACGAATGGATGGACCTTTCAAGGCATTCACACGGTTTTCATTCGTTGACTAACCACTAAAAACTATAAACTGACTACTCTTCTTCGAGCGGCTCGCGCCCCGGCCGTCGAATCCCCAGCTCGCGCAACTTTTCCTGCAGACTCTGCCGGTGCAACCCAATCGTCGCCGCCGTGCGCGACACATTCCACCGGTGCTCCACCAACTGCCTCGTCAAATACGCCACCTCAAACTTCCTCTTCGCTTCCCGAAAATCGCGCTCCCCGATCCCATTGTCCTGCTCCCCGTCGCCGCGTTTGTGCGAAATCGCCTCCCCATGCACAACTTCCGAGGGCAAATCGTCCACGCCAATCTCATCCCCGCGAGAGAGCACCAGGCTGCGCTCCAGCGCATTCTTCAACTCGCGCACATTGCCCGGCCAATCATACTTCTCGAGCGTCGCGACCGCCTCGCGCTTCAATCGCGCGGCGCGCCCGAGCCGCGCTCCATGCATCTGCAGAAAGGCCTCCGCCAGCAACGCAATATCCTGCTTGTGCGCCCGCAGCGCCGGCAATTCAACGGTCACCACCCGCAGACGGTAAAACAAATCTTCGCGAAATTTACCCGCGCGAATTTCCGCCGCCAGATTCCGGTGCGTCGCGCTGATCACCCGCACGTCCACCGGTATCGACTGCGTCCCTCCAAGCCGCTCAATCACGCGATTCTCCAGCACGCGCAGCACTTTCGCCTGCGTCACGGGGTTCATGTCGCCAATCTCGTCTAAAAAAATAGTCCCGCCGGTTGCCAATTCGAACTTCCCTTTTTTCTGCTGGGCCGCGCCGGTAAACGCGCCGCGTTCGTATCCGAATAGTTCCGATTCGATCAGCGTCTCCGGCAGCGCCGCGCAATTCACCGCCACGTACGCTTTCCCTGCGCGCGGCGATCGCGCATGAATCTCCTGTGCCAGCAAGTCTTTCCCCGTGCCGCTCTCACCCAAAATCAACACCGTCGAGTCCGCCACCGCGACGCGGTCCGCCATTTCGAACGCGTGCCGCATCTCTGCGGAGCGCCCAATCATCTGCCCGAATTGTCCTTCGGTGGTAAGCCTGCGCCGCAACGAATCATTTTCCTTTTCCAGCGTCGCGAGCTTCAGCAGATTCGAAACGCGCTGCCGCAACTCCTCCAATTCGAATCCCTTCACCAAGTAATCCGCCGCGCCAATCTGCAGCGCCTCCACCGCCGTCTTCGCCGTGTCCAACGCCGAAACCATCAACACCGGAATCTCGCTTCCCTGCTCGCGCATCCACCGCAAAAACGAAATCCCATCCTGCCCCGGCAGTACCACATCCAATAGAACCAAATCCGGCTGCTCGCGCGCCAACGCCGCTCGCGCCGCCTCCGCCGAATCCGCCTCCGCAACGCGGTATTTCGCCTCCAGCGCCCGGCGCAACCCATACCGCGCCGCCGGCTCGTCATCCACAATAAGAATCGTTTTCATCTTCTCTTCCTTACTTCCTTACTTCATTGCTGCCTTACTTATTCCAACGGCAAAGTCACCCGAAATCGCGTCCCTCTCCCATCCTTCATCGGGCTTTCCCACTCCACCTTCCCCCCGAACTCCGCCACGCGCCGCGCCACAATCGCCAACCCCAATCCCGTCCCCTGCGACTTCGTCGTAAAGAACGGCCGCAAAATCTTTTCTTGCAGCGCCGCCGGAATCCCCGGCCCATCGTCTTCCACCGTAAGCACGCAAGCGCCATCGCTCGCCGTAGCGCTAACCTTCACGCGCCCGCCGCGAGGAGCCGCCTCCAACGCATTCACCACCAAGTTCGAAATCACGTCATTCAGCGCTTCCGCGCTGACTGCCACTCGCGCGCCGGCCGCCGTAGCCAGCGTCTGCAGCCGCACGCCCCGCTGCTCGGCTTCGTGCGATAAGACGCTGGTGACTTCCTCCATCACCACGTGGGCATCGCAATTACCAATCGCGCTCCCTCCGCGCACCGCAGGCCGGCTAAACTGCAGCAACTGATTCAGCTTCGTCGAAAGCCTGCCGATTTCGTCAAGCACCATCTTCGTTTCGCCGCGAATGGATTCCGGCAGCTCCGGATTCTCCAGCTGCACCTGCAATATGGTCTTCATGGACCCCAGCGGATTCTTCAAATTGTGCGAAATGCTCGCCGCCATCTGCCCCACCAGCGCCAGCCGCTCCCGTTCCGCCAATTCCCTCTCCAGCCGCAGCTTCTCCTCGATCACCCGGCACAAATCAAGCGCCCCCGGCAACTGCTCGCACAAAAACTCCAGCGCTCGCCGCGTTTCGCCGGAGATCGCCGCCCCGTGCGGCTCGATCTGCAGCGTGCCCAGCGTCAAATTCCCTTGAAGGATCGAAAAGCCCTCTTTAAACTCCTTGCGCGCAGGAAGCCGCTCGTCTTTCCCGGTGCTAGGATTCCAGAGCATCAGTCCCACGTCCGCGAACTCAAACTGTTCCTTCAACCGGCTCTCGATGAACTCCGCCAGCACCGGCACTTCGCCCCGCCGCGCCTCTTGCTGGAATTCCGCCGCCAGCCGATGCGCCACTTCCATCTCCTTCTGCGCCGTCTCCCGCAGCTGCCGCCCCAGCGCTCGCTGCAGCGGTTCGATGAAAATCACCAGCACAAACAGCAGGATCGAGGCCGTAGCTTCCGGCGGTAGCACCGGCTCCAGCCGGATACTGAGCCGGCGCACCAGGCTCAGGTACAGCAACGCCAGAAACGTCGCCGATATGGCGTACAGAAGATTTTTCTGCCGCCCGATCTGCAAAAAATTATGCCGGTACACCAGAAAGATCAGCACGCTGAAGGGCAGGATTGGGAGCAGTACAAACGCAGTGGCAAGTCCCTCCGCCATCCGTGTATCCAGATGAAACGGAGTCAAGTGCAAGCCCACGACTGCTGCTAAAGACCCCACAAAAAATAGTAGGAGTGTCGTGTGAAAGGTCCGTTGCGGTTTGTCCGGAGCCGCCGTGGCGAACCGTCTTTCCCACAGCGCGCTCCACGCTAGTGCCGCCAAGAGCACGATCGCGAAACCATCCCCCAACGAGCTGCCGGGCACTAGAAAATTGAAGTGGGGATCCGGCAGAAGTGCTGGAATCCGGTGATACGCCAGATGCACGCAAGCCGCGTAAAAGATCAGGCACACCGCCATCCTCCACCGCCTGTCCTTCAGCAACCCGCGTGTGATCGCGTATTCCATGTGCAGATGTAGAAGGAGCGCGGGCAACATGCAAAGCCCCAGACAGATAATAGCGATGGCAAATTCATTCAGCGCCAGCGGCGGTGAGGGGTAGTAAATCTGCGAGTTGAGCGCCAGCAGCGACCCACCGTAAAAGAAGAACAACGCCAGACAGAGAAAAAAGAAAACGCGTTCAAAATTGCGCTGCCGGCGGTAGCCGAGAATCACCACCATCCAGAAAAGCTGCAGCAGCGTGCCCGCCGTATACCCAATCAGCCGGATGTAAAGCAGTGACCCCATGAGGCTCCAACGCTTCGGATTCTATCCCTGAGCCCCATGCAGTACAATCGCCAAGTGCCATATTTTTCTGGCACCACCTAACCTACTATAAATAAATGGCTTAGTTGCATAAGAAATCCACAGCAGACCAGCCCCAATGACCGGCAAATGCTTGACATGGCAGGACTTTCTGCTATATTAGCAGTCGGTGGCGAGGAGTGCTAATTCCCCTTTTTCTCGCCACCACGGATCAAAACCGGAAGATCACCTACGGAGGTTTTTCAAGATGGCAGTGAATCTGACCCCGCTCCACGACCGTGTCGTCGTGAAGCGCATTGAAGAGAAGGAAAGCATCAAGGGCGGCATCATCATTCCGGACTCCGCCAAAGAAAAGCAGCAGGAAGGCGAGGTAATCGCCGTCGGCCCCGGCAAGCGCGAGAAGGGCGAACTTTATCCCCTCGACGTCAAAGT
>Ga0210409_10001901_pt1 | contig 26113 bp, 18 predicted proteins | sample IncBWH17MmetaG_FD_161649 | JGI IMG/M metagenome (GOLD analysis project Ga0210409, IMG submission 161649) | Forest soil microbial communities from Barre Woods Harvard Forest LTER site, Petersham, Massachusetts, United States - Inc-BW-H-17-M | ecosystem: Environmental > Terrestrial > Soil >...
CCCCGGTGCGTCCAGTTGATCATCGCGCGTGAACGCACCGGGGATGCCTCAGGCTGCTCGAGCCCCGCCATCGGCGCCATCGTAGCCCGCTCGAGGAGCCGGCGACGCGTGCCTCAGGCGGCCAGCGCGCGGCGTCTGAGCGGCCCGTTCGTGGCCGCCAGCGCCGCAGTGCCCAGCGCCGCGGCGGCGCCCAGGACGAAGACGGCCGGGTAACCGGCCAGCGACGCGGTCGCTCCCGCGATCGGGCCGCCCAGTCCGACGCCGATGTCGAAGAATGCGGTGAACGCGCCGAGTGCCGAGCCGCGGCGATCATCACCGACCTCGCCCACGACCATCAGCGCCAGCGACGGGAAGAGCATCGAGAAGCCGATCCCCACGACGACGGCGCCAACCAGCGCGACGGGCAGCGAGTCCGCCAGCGCGATGATCAGCAGCCCCAGCGCCTCGAGCAGCCCGGCGGCGGTCGCCGTGGGCTGGGCTCCGGCGCGGTCGGGTACGCGACTGAGCACCAGCCGGCTGGCGAAGACGGCGACCGCAAAGGCCGTGAACACCGTGGCGCCGCCGCCGATCCCGCGTGCGCTCAGATGCAGCACGACGAAGCCCGCAAGCGCGGCGTAGCCGAAGTTGGCGAGCGCGAGCGCGACGCCCGGCCGCCGCGCGGCGCGCGGGAAGAACGCCAGCGGCCCGGGCCCGGAGACGCCTGCGGCCCGCGGAGGCTCGGGCAGACGCATTGCGACGATCGCGCCGGCGAGCGGCAGCGCGGCCGTCAGGATCCACACGGCGTCGTAGCCGACGTTCGATCGCAGCAGCTCGCCGGCGAGCGGGCCGAGCGAGAGCCCGCCCCAGACCGAGAGCCCGAAGAGGCCGAGCGCGAGGCCCCGGCGATCGTCGGGAGCGAGGTCCACCGCCCATGTGGCGCCCGCCGTGTAGACGGCGCCCTCGCCGATGCCCACCACCAGGCGCGCGCCGACGAGTCCGCCGACGCTGCCCGAGACCAGGTACAGCGCGCCGCCGAGGGCCATCGCGAGCGAGCCGCCGACGAGCACGATCCGGCGGCCGCGCTGGTCGGCCTGACGTCCCGCGAGCGGACGGCAGATGACCGACGTAGAGCGAAGGCGCCCACGACGATGCCCACGGCCAGGTCACTGCCGTGGAGGGGTCCACGGACGTAGCCGGGGAGTACGGGAAGGGCCGCGCCGATCGCGAGAAACGCAAGCAGCGCTGCCAGGAAGACGCCCGCGGTGGCCGCGATCCCGGGATGGCGCGCGGCGATGGCAGCAGGTGCGAGCCGCGCCGCGGCGGCGGTCGGTCGGGGATCGCTCACGGGGAGCGAGGCTAGTGGGCGCGGGCGCCCGGCGCGCTCAAGCAGCCTCGGCGCTAGCCGGTGTCGGCTGGTGTCAGGCGCGCGCGTCCAACGGGAGGCGACGAGCGCGCGCGGGCGCGGATCACCTCGGCGACCGCTGCCGGATCGTCCGAGAACGGGACATGTCCGGCTCCGAGCGTGACGTGCATGGCCCACGGCAGCATCGCACGGGCCCGTGGCGCCTGGCGCCTGTAGGGGAGCAGCCGGTCGCGGCGCCCCCAGGCGACGGCCACGGGGACGCTGCGAAGCTCCTCGGGATCGCTGAACGTGTACTCGCTGAAGGCGTCGAGCGTTCCGCTGAACGCGGGAGAGGCCCACGCGTCCTGCAGCGTCGCGACGGCCTCCTCGGCGGGCAGGCGCTCGGGATACCCGTAGGTCTGCGCGAACAGGACGCGGCGGCCGGCGGCCGTGCGCGCGAGGCTCGCCACGGCGGGCCGAAGCACCGCGGGCATGCTCGCGAGCGCCCGCAGCGAGGTCTGGCAGTAGCGGAGTTCGAGCGGGGTCCAGAAGCCCGCCGGAGAGAGGGCCGTCGCCGATCGAGCGGCTCGGCGGCGCGCGAGCTCGAGCGCGATCGCGCCGCCCATCGAGTTGCCGGCGACGTGCGGGCGCTCCAGGCCCAGCTCGACGAAGAACCACTCGAACGCGTCGACGTAGGCGGCGATCGTCGGCTCGATGCTGGCCGGCAGCTGCGAGGAGCGCCCGAAGCCGGGAGAGTCGCAGGCGATCACCTCGAACTCGCCGGCGAGCAGGTCGATCACCGGACGCCACGCCTGCCAGTGATGGCCCACCCCGTGCAGGAGCACGAGCGGCGGACCCGTTCCCTCACGGTGGTGGTTGATCGAGAGGGTCATGCGGCCGCCGGCTCGCCGACGGCGCCGGCGACACGCCCCCGGATCAGGTCGGCCGCCTTCTCCGCGATCATGATCGTCGGGGCGTTGGTGTTGCCTCCGGTGATCGTCGGCATCACAGACGCGTCAATGATGCGCAGGCCCTGGAGCCCGTGCACGCGCAGCTGGGAGTCGACCACCGCCTGCTCGTGCGTGTCGCTCATTCGCGCCGTGCCGACCGGGTGGTAGATCAGCATCAGCCGGCGACGGAGATCGGCTTCGAGCTCGTCCCGCTCGACGCACGCCGGGCCTGGCTTGAGCTCCTTGATCGCGATCTCCCGCAGCGGCGCCTGTCCGGCGATCTCGCGCGCGAGCCGCATCCCGGCGACCATCGACTCGACGTCCTCGGGATCGGAGAGCGTGTTCGTGATTATCCGCGGCTTGGCGATCGGGTCGGCCGATCGCAGCCAAACCTGCCCGCGGGCCTTCGGCGAGACGAGCACGGGCGCGATCACCATACAGTGGCCGTCGTAGGTCTCCTGCCCGTGATCTTCGAAGTAGGCGGCGCCCATGTGGAACTGCATGTCGGCGGCCGGCAGCCCTCCGCGTGTGCGCGTGAAGGCGAAGACCTCCGCCACCGTCGAGCTCAGCGGGCCCGATCTGCGCAGCAGCCACTCCGCCAGCGGCTTCGGCTTGTCCGCCCCGTACAGCGTCTGCTGGTCTGACACTTCCCAGATCATCGTCACGAACGGGTGGTCCTGCAGGTTATGCCCGACGCCCGGGAGGTCATGGCGCGGCTCCACGCCGGCGGCGCGCAGCTCGTCTGCGGGACCCACGCCGGAGAGCAACAGCAGCTGCGGCGAGCCGATCGCGCCCGCCGAGAGCAGCACCTCGCGATCGGCGCGCGCGAGAACCTCGCCGCGCCGGCCCTTGCGCAGGCGCACACCCACGGCGCGGTCGCCGTCGAAGTCGAGCCCGAGCACCGTGGCGTTGGTGCGGACCTCGAGATTCGGGCGGCCCAGCACCGGGCGCAGGAACGCGTCGGCGGCGCTGAAGCGCTGGCCGTTGCGCTGGGTCACCTGGGCGATCGATGCGCCGTCCTGCTCGGGGCCGTTGTAATCGGCGGTCTGCGGGATGCCCGCCGCTTCGCTGGCTTGCAGGAAGCGGCGGTTCATGGGACGCGGTGAGCGCTGCTCGCTGACGCGCATCGGGCCGCCGACGCCGTGGAACTCGGAAACGCCACGGACGTTGTCCTCGGACTTCATGAAGTACGGCAGCACGTCGCGGTAGCCCCAGCCGGGGGCGCCCTGTGCCTCCCAGCCGTCGTAGTCCAGCGGGCGGCCCCTTACGTAGAGCATCGCGTTCATCGAGCTGCAGCCACCGAGCATCTTCCCGCGCGGTATGTACAGCGAGCGGTCGTCCACGTGCGGCTCAGGCTCCGTGGCGAAGTCCCAATCGAGCTTGGTGTGGAACTGCTTGGGAAACGCCGCCGGGATCTTGACGTTCAGCGAACGGTCCTTTCCGCCGGCCTCCAGCAGCAGCACACTCACCGACGGGTCCTCCGACAAGCGGTTCGCGAGCACGCAGCCCGCCGAGCCCGCTCCCACGATCACGTAGTCATGCATCGACCGAGCTTCCCTCCTGCGCTACGGACGCCTGAATCGGGGTCCGATCGGGGAGCGCCTGGAAGCTGAAGTCGCCCACGCTCAGCTCGCTCGCCTGCTCGAGGTACTCGCGCATGTAACCGGGCCAGTTGGCGACGATGCGTCCCTGCTCGTCGCGATACCACGAGTCGCATCCGGTCCAGGCGGTGCCGGCGAAGCGTGCCTGCAGCGCACGGTCGCTCGCCGCCTCGATCTCGGGACGCACCTCGATCGCTCCCATACGGCGGTTGATGAGCTGCTGCAGAGCCTGGCGAATGTAGGCCGCCTGCGTCTCGAGGTAGAAGATGATCGAGCCACCCGACGTGTTGGTGTTCGGCCCGTACATGATGAACATGTTCGGGAACCCGGGCACCGTCATGCCGAGGTGCGCGTGAGCCCCTCCGGACCAGTACTCGTTCAGCCTGGTTGCGTCCCTGCCGGTGACGCTCATCGGGAACATGAACTCGGTCGTGTGGAACCCGGTCGCCCAGATGATGCAGTCGGCCTCGTGGACGGCTCCGTCCGCGGTCACGATCCCCTCGGGCACGATCCGCGTGATCGCGTCGGTCACGAGCTCGACGTTCGGACGCTGGAGCGCGGGCAGGAAGTATGAGCTGAACAGAACCCGCTTGCACCCGAACGTGTAATCGGGCCACGCCCTGGTGCGCGTCTCGGGATCCTTGAGCTGCGAGCGCATGAACGCCGCCGAGCGTGCGCCGGCGAGGCGGCCGACGGTGCGGGGATGGCGGATCGCGAGCGTGATCGCCTCGCAGTACTGGAACATGAATTTGCGCCGGAACTCCTGCACCCCGGGCAGCCGGCGGATCGCCTCCTTGACGATCGCCGGGTAGCGGCGGTTCTTGCGCGGCAGGAACCAGTTGCCGGTGCGCTGGAAGACCGTCAGCCGCCCGACCTTCGCGGCGATCTCGGGCACGAACTGCACGGCGCTGGCGCCCGTCCCGACGACCGCCACTCGCCGCCCGGCGAGCGGATAGCCGTGATCCCAGCGAGCCGAGTGGAAGCTGTGCCCGGCAAACGTGTCGGCGCCCTCGATCCGCGGAACGGCCGGCTGGTGCAGCTGGCCGGTCGCGAGGACGATTGCGTCGGCCTCATAGGTCTCCCGCTCCGCTGTCTCTACGGTCCACCGGCAGCTCTCCTCGCTCCAGCTGCAGTCGGTGACCGTCCGGTTCGGCCGGACGAGCCCGTCGACCTGATGCGAGCGCGCCACGCCGCGGATGTAGTCGTGAATCTCTGCCTGCGGCGAGCACAGATGGGACCAGTCGCGGCGCTTGGCGTACGAGTAGGAGTAGAGGTGGCTGGGGACGTCGCAGGCCGCTCCCGGGTAGCTGTTGTAGAACCACGTCCCGCCGAGATCCGGAGCCCGCTCGAGGACGGTGACCTTGGTGATGCCGTGCCGGCGCAGCTCGATCGCCGCCGCAACCCCGCCCAGCCCCGCGCCGATGACGACCACCTCGAGGCTCCGCCCGGAGTCGGCGCGTGGCTGCATGGCTACGGTCGCGGCTGACATGTGGCCCCTCCTTCTCGCCCCTTGCTGTCGGCCTCAACATTAGGCCCTTCGCCGCCAGCCTGCGGCGACAGCCGCTCAGAATCCAAGTGTCTCCGCCAGCCACAGCGAGGCGTCCGGGATCTGCCTCGGGTCGATGTGGTGTCCACCCTCGGACTCGTGGTACTCGACACGAAGGCCGGCCGCCTCCAGCAGCTGACGCGCGCGACGGGCGAACGCGACGTCGATCACCTCATCGCGCCGGCCGTGGGCGATGAACACGCGCACGCCCGCGCGTGCCCCTGGGTCCGGCTGCCAACCCTCAACGGTCGGCACGAAGCCCGAGAACGCGAGGATCCCGCCCGGCACCGGCCGGTCCTTGCCCAGGCCGAGCGCGTAGCTCATCGCCGTGCCCATCGAGAAGCCGCCGAGCACGGTGCGCTCCGGGCCAACACCGGTGCGCTCCCAGAGCTCGTCGTGAAGCTCGGCCAGCTTCGAGTAGGCGTCGTGGAAGGTCACGGGATCGGGGTAGCCGACGCGCGGAACCCGATACCAGTGGTAGCCCTCAGTCCCCTGCGGCTGCAGCGGCGCCCGGGGTGTCACGACATGCAGGCGGTGCCGGGGGTCGAGGACTTCCGCGAGCGGCAGCAGATCGTGCTCGTCGGCGCCTCTGCCGTGGTGCAGGACGAGCAGCCCCTGCGGCTCACCGGCGGCAGCCCGCTCGCGATAGAGGAGGGAGCTCACGGCGCCCCCTTCAGCAGGGCGGCGGCCACCCCTTCGATCGTCCGCTCGCCGTAGGACATCGATGGCTCACCTGCGGTCAGGACCGCGACCGTGAAGCTCACCCCCGGGCGCTCCAGCCGCGCGACCTGGTTGAAGACCTTTTCCATCGGCAGCCAGCCGCCCTTGAAGAACACCTGCCAATGCGGGCGCGCGACGGCGGGCACCCCCCAGCTCTGCGACGCGTCGATGCCCGCGAGCAGGCCGCGCGCGTAGCCGTAGAACTGCGAGGGGATGAGCTGCGCCAGCGCGGAGAAGAACCGCGCCTGATCGGCGGCCGACGTCTGGGTGAGCGCCCACCAGCCGACAGCGGGCGCGTAGTCGGCCATGCCCGCCTGGCGGGCGACGCGCGCCAGCGCGCCAGCTCCCACGATCGCCAGCACGGCGGAGGCGGCGTTGTTGTCCGAGACGTGGATCATCGGGTACAGAAGCGCGCGGTCACCGGCACTCAGGCCCTGATGCCGTGCGCCCAGCATCTGCAGGTAGGCGACGAGCATCATCGCCTTCACGACGCTGGCCGTGTGGAAGTGCTCGCGCAGATGCACACCCGCCAGACGGCCCTGGCTGTCGACGACGGCCAGCGCGGCAGATCCAGAGCGCGACTCGAGGAACCGCACCGCCGCGGCGATCGCGCCTGCCGACGGGTAGGGCGCCACCGGAATCCCTCGTCCTTCCCCCTGGTACTCGAGCGCCCGCGCGACCGGAACGCTCTCCGCGCAGAGCAGCAGGCACGCGAGCAGCAGGGCAGCCGCCCGGCGTGGGGGGACATGAGGCTCAGCGGGCATCGCGTCTGATCACAAAGCTCGCTTCGGGACAGCGGCGGTGGGTCGCGGGCGGTCCCATCGCGGGTTCCCACCGCGGGTTCAGGCACACGCGGTACACGAAGCGCTTGACGGGGGGGTCGACGATCGCGCTCGCGTACGTCAAACCCGGCGAGAGCTCGCGCGTCGCGGTGACCGCCGCGAGGCGGAACACGGGGCTCGCGCGTGCCGCCAGGAACCAGCGAACGCTGACAGCGCGCCGATCCCCGGTGATCGCGTGTCCCACGCGCAGTGTGAGCCGAACCCGCCCGGGACCGAGGCTCCGAGCGCTGCTGAGCACCTTCGGATCGACGGTCGCGACGAGCATCGGACCCACCACGCCGGGGGAGCCTTCGCTGACGACGCGCAGGCGCGTGTTCCGGTCCGGCCGTATGCCGAGGAACGAGAAGCTGCCGTCCGGCGAGCTCGTGAGGTGTGCCACCGGCGTAAAGCCGCGATATGGGTAGGCGTCGCTCTGGAGCGTGAGCGCTACGCCGGGCACGGCCAGCCCCGCACTCGTCAGTCGGCCCGTCACGGACAGGCTTGAGCCCAGCGTGATCTCGCCCGAGGAGAGCGAGGCCGCGAGCTCGGGACCGGGCGGCGCCGCGCCTGCAGAGGAGACGATCGCTCCTACGCCGAGCAGTAGCGCGATCCCGGCCGACAGCCGGTTCTTGGTCGCGTGTCGATCAGCGTGCGACATCCCCCTCGGCGCAACCGTAGACCATGCCCAGGCGGCGCGGCGCGTGCGCACCCGACGCGCCCACCCGCCCGCGACGGGCCCCGCCATCTAGGGCGTGAACGTGACCGTGGTCGAGGCCGTCGAGCCGGATTCGCCCTTCTGCCCGGGGTTGAAGCGGACTCGCACTCCGACCTTCAGCCTGCGCCGATTGTTGAGCGCCCGGGCGCCCTGGGAGGAGAGCCGGACGCGGATGGTCGCCGTCGTGGGTCCTCGTACGCTCCTGGACGCTGTCCTGAGGCTCCTGCCCGTGACGATGATGCGCCCTGCGCCGAAGGTCTGGACCGTGAGGACGAGGGCGCGATGGACGATCCGGCGCTTGAGGATCTTGACGGGGCAGCCGGCGACCGCGATCTTCGTGTTCTGCTTGACCTGAGCGCCGCTCTGGGCGGTGATCGTGGTCGGCATGACGAGCGGGTGGGCGCAGAGGCTGCCGTTGGCGCCCAGCACCGAGTGGGGGCCCATCGGGAGCGTGAGCGAGAAGCTCGTGACGGGCACGTCGGGGATTGCGGCGAAGGTCGAGCTGGTGATGCCTTTTTTGATGTCGGTGTTACCGACCAGGATCACCCGCACGCCACTGCCTTCGAGGACGATGTCGAGGTCGGGGAAGGCGGCGCCCCCGTGTGAGACGAGGTATGCCGGACCGGTGAGCGGAGTGGACAGCACGGGCGTGAGGGCTGTCGCGTGACCCACGTTCGAGCCTTCGGGGCAGCTGAACGGGTTCGCCGCGAACGTCGCTTCAGGACACGCTTTCTGAAGCGTCGTGAGCCTCGAGGGCAACTGCAGCGGGAGCTGTGTGAACACCGAGCGGATGTTCGCCTGGCGGGCGCCCTGGGTGACGTTCACCTGCAGCAGGGCTCCTCCGGCTTTGTTCGCGTGCGCGTTGCTCGAGGCCGCGAACGTCGGTTTGAAGGCCAGCCCTCCGCAGCTCGTCACCTGGAACGGGCTCGACAGGAACTGCGTCGCGAGAGCGGTCGAGGTGAGGGTCGAGTCGGTCGCGAGCGGGGCACAGCTGGTCGGGTCGAGCAGTAAGCCGGGGCGGTTGACGGCGACGCTGAGGCTCCTCAGTCGCAGCGGCACTCCCTTCACGATCGTCGGCAGGTTGCTCGTCGCGATCACGCGCCCGCTGTAGGTGTCGACGTTGATCGCTGCGCGCGTGACGACGATCCCGAGGTTGAAGGGGCCGGCCACAGCGGGAACGGGCACCGACAGACCGTAGGGGGCGCCGTTGTACGGTCCCGTCAGGTAGACGGGACCTTCGAATTCATACGGTTCGCTGCCCGCGCCGACCTTGACACGCGCGACACCGATCTGGCTCGCCGAAGAGCAGGTCCCCTTCTGAGCCTGCGGTTCGCCGCAGAGCGTCACCGACGGGATCACACCGACCAGCCCGGGTGGCAGCACCGTGTTGACCTTCGACAGGTACTGCTGCCCGTCGGGCCGTGTCAGGTTGAAGGTGTAGGAGGTGGACGCGCCGGCGTTGGACGCGGAGTTCTGCGTGCTCTGCCCGAGGGTGAACGGCGCGGTCACGGAGCACGCGCTTCCGGGCCCGGCGGCGAACGGCGAGCTCAACACGACGCTCGCGGGGGCCTGTCCGCTGTAGGGATCGAGGCTGCTCACCGGCTTCGATGTGCACGTCAACGGGTTTGCGAGCGTTGCTCGCGGTCCACCTTTGAACGTCACGATGAAGTCTTCGAACGGGTCGGGTGGATTGTTTTCGAACGTTGTCGTCAGCTGTCCGTTGCTTTCGTTCACCGCGGTGATGCCCTTGAGGCGCACTCCCACGCCGTAGCGCTTGGATTCGATACCGAGGTAGACCGTGAACGGAGGACCGGTGATCGGGCCCGTGGCGGGCTTGCCGAGGTAAATGGCGCCGATGAGCGATCCCGGCGGGAGGACCGGTGTTTCTATCGCCACGCTCCCGATCTTCGACGCTTCCGGGCAGCCGATCGGCGCGTTTGACCCGATGGCGATCTGGGCTTCGGTGCAGCCGTCAAGGCCGTGGGCCGAGGACGGGTTCGCCGTCATGCCTTCGGGAAGCGTCACGCGTGAGGTCCGCAGGTCCGCGCTGTTGGGGCTGCCGGTGCCGTTGGGGTTCTGAGGGACGTGGAGATCGACCGACAGGCCGTCGGGCGAGTCGGCGGCGGCTTCGCCCGGGCCCGGGCTCAACGACAGGCCCGGTCCGAACGGCACGTGTTCGCAGCCGCCGACGCTGATCGCTCTGGGCGGTTCGCCCGACACGGTGGCTCGCGCCTGGAACTGCCCCGGCGCTTCATGCGAGTCGATGTGCAGGTAGGAGGTCTGGGTGCCGCACGCGCTCGGCAATGTGAGGAACGTGCCATCGCCCGCCGTACCGGTGAACTTCAGCCGGGTCTTGACGATGGAGAGGGTCGTCGGGATTTCCCTGATGGTGAAGAACTCGTGGTAATCGCCCGTCGGCACTCCGCTGTTTTCGGAGGTTTCCGGTTCGTGGTACCAGCTCACGCCGCCGACGATCAGGGTCTGGGTTTTCACCGGACCGATTTCGAGGTTGAACCCGAACTCGGCCGGTGAGCCTTCGGGAGGGACGAGGTTGTAGACGGGTAGCGACACCGGCCCGAACTTGGTGATGCCCACAAAGGCGGTGATTTCGTTTTCACCCACTTTCGTGGAGGACGGACACCCACCGATGCTTTTGAACTGTTCTTCGGTGCACTGCGGAACCGCCTGCGGGTTGGTGCTCAGCCCGGGCGGAATGTCGACCCTCACGTCCTTGAGCTTGCCTTCGGGTTCTCCCAGACCGGTCGTGTTGACTTCGAAGCCCGTGATCCCGAGCGGGGGATGGCCAGCCGCCTGGGTGTAGAACTGCGATTCCGGTGAGGCGTAGAGACATGCCGGCACGTCGGACTTGCAGGTGCCGGCTTCCCAGCTCCTTATTCCGAATTCCGCATGAGCCGAGGATGGGACCAGCGATGCCGCGGCGGCGCTCACGAGCAGGGTGGAGAGTAGGACGCGGATCGAGAACCTCCGCGGTCCCCACTGCTGCCCCTCCAGGCAAGCCGCATATGTGTCGGACCTGATTTTCGACATCCTGTCGCCGGCTTAAGAGAATCGCCCAGCATCCGCTGGCGGCTTGCTTATACCCAGTCCTATTGCTTCTATTCACCGCGGCCGGATCACCTGGACAAGAAGCCGATGTGGCTCGCTCATGGGCGAAGGTGGCTCAAACCTGTGAGCGACGCAGCCGCAGACTCGTCGTGGCCGCGCGGTGAGCAGCTAGGCAGGCACCTCGCGGGGGATGTAAGGCGCGAGCTCGCGCCGGGCGATCGACAGCTTGTGAACCTCGTCGGGCCCGTCGGCGAGCCTGAGGGTGCGCAGGTGCGCGTAGGCCGATGCGAGCGAGAAGTCTTGGGAGACTCCGGCGCCACCATGAACCTGGATCGCGCGGTCGAGAACCTTCAGCGCCACGTTGGGGGCGGTCACCTTTATCGCGGAGATCTCCGTGCGGGCGTGGCGATTGCCGACCGTGTCCATCATCCAAGCGGCCTTGAGCGTAAGCAGGCGGGCCATCTCGATTTCGATCCGGGACTCGGCGATCCAGTCCTGGATGTTGCCCCGCATCGCGATCGGCTGGCCGAAGGTGACGCGGGACACGGCGCGCGCGCACATCGCCTCGAGCGCCCGCTCGGCAGCGCCGATAGCGCGCATGCAATGGTGGATGCGTCCCGGGCCGAGGCGGGCCTGGGCGATCATGAAGCCGTCGCCCTCGCCCGCGATCAGGTTCGAGGCAGGGACACGCACGTCGTCGAACAGGACTTCGGCGTGCCCCTCCTGGTCCTGGTAGCCGAACACGGACAGGTTCCGGGCGACGGTGACGCCGGGCGTGCCGGGTGGCACGAGGATCATGCTCTGCTGCTTGTGCCGTGGTCCCTCCGTGCTCGTCTTGCCCATCACGATCATGATCCTGAAGTGCGGGTGCAACGCTCCTGACGTCCACCACTTGCGCCCGTTGAGCACGTAATCGTCGCCGTCGCGCTCGATCCGCATGGAGATGTTGGTGGCGTCGGAGGAGGCGACGTCGGGCTCGGTCATCGCGAACGCCGAGCGGATCTCGCCGTCGAGCAGCGGCATCAGCCACCGTTCCTTCTGCTCGGGCGTCGCGAACTGGTAGAGGACCTCCATGTTGCCCGTGTCAGGCGCCGAGCAGTTGCACACCTCCGAGGCGATGTGTGAGCGTCCAAGGATCTCGGCAAGCGGTGCATAGTCGCCGTTGGAGAGGCCGGCCCCGAGGGTCGCGTCGGGCAGGAACATGTTCCACAGCCCGGCCTCGCGCGCGCGCGCCTTCAGCTCCTCCATCACCTCGGGCTGGTGATGCGGGTCGCCGGACTCCTCCAGCTGCCTCTCGTAGATCGGCTCCGCCGGGTAGACGTGCTCGTCCATGAACGCGGTGAGCCGCTCCTTGAACTCAGAACAGCGTTGACTTGGCTCGAAGTCCATCTGGTCTCCTCGTCGGGGGCAATGGGCTTAGGATCATCCCCGATGAGCGATGAGAGCGCCAGCTACCGCGCGGCGGGTGTCGATTACGACGCGCTGGACGCCGGCAAGCGGCTCGCGATGTCAAAGGCCCTCTCCACGTCCGAGCTGCTGGCCGCGAGGGGAGGCCGGGCGCTCGACTCATCGCGCGGCGAGCCCGCGTTCGTCTTCGAGCTCGATGGCCGCGCCTTCGCGTTCGTGGTGGAGGGGCTCGGCACCAAGTCGATCATCGCTCGCCAGGTGCTCGAGAGCCAGCGGATCAACCGCTTCGCGGACGTCGCCTATGACACGGTCGCCGCGATCCTCAACGACCTCTGCTGCGTCGGAGCGCTGCCGCTCGTCGTGAACGCCTACTTCGCGACGGGCGCATCGGAGTGGTACCGCGAGTCCGAGCCCGCCGAGGCCCTCCTGGAGGGATGGCGTCGGGCGTGTGACGACGCCGGCTGCACGTGGGGCGGCGGCGAGTCTCCCTCGTTGCCCGGACTGCTCGACCCACGCGACATCGAGCTCGCGGGAGCGGCGGTCGGGGTCCTGCCCCGGGGGCGTTCGCCGATCCTCGGCTCCGAGCTGGCGGCTGGGGACGAGATCGTTCTGGTGGCCTCGAGCGGGCTGCACGCGAATGGAGCCTCGCTCGCGCGCCTGATCGCCGGGCGCCTCAGTGACGGCTACGCGACGAGGATCCCCGGCGGCGCGACGCTAGGCGAGGGGCTGCTCGAGCCCTCGATCATGTACGTCGGGCTCGTGGCGGCTGCGCTCGAGGCCGATCTCGAGGTGACCTACATGAGTCACGTGACCGGCCACGGCCTGCTCAAGCTGATGCGACCCGTCAAGTCGCTGACGTATCGGATCGAGCGGCTGCCCGCCGTGCCGGCGGTGCTCAGCTTCCTCGTCGCGGAGGCGGGCCTCGACGACCATGCGGCGTATTCGACGTTCAACATGGGGAGCGGCTTCGCGCTGTACTGCGCGGCCGGAGCCGGAGACTCGATCGTCTCGCTGGCCGACGATCTCGGGCTCGAGGCGATCGTCGCGGGCCGTGTCGAGGAGGGCCCGCGTCAGGTGATCCTCGAGCCGGTCGGCGTGCGCTTCGCCGGCTCCGAGCTGGAGCTCTCGGCGAGCTGATGTAAGGCTCGGGTCAAGCTTCAGAGTGGGCTCGGCAGGCACGTTTCGCGAGCCGGCTAACCGGGCAGTTTGGCTGGACCGCTTCAAACTTGATGCTGTTGTGTTAGACGGATATGGTTCAAAAAAATCGCCACTGTTCTCCGGCTGTCAGCCGGAGATCTCGATGTCGCCGGACCGGCATGGCTCCGGAGCTACCCGGATCGAGGCGGACCTGTCATCAACCGAGGAGAGAAAACTGATGCGCAGAGCATCCACCTGTCTTGCCGTCCTGGCGCTGGCTGCGGCCGCGCTGGCGCTGCCGAGCTTTGCTGCCGCGGCGCCGACGGTCACCCTGAAAGCGATCGCGGTTCCGATCCCGAAGCCCGGCGGCGGAACGTACCCGGGCACCGGCAACATCTATGGCGCAGGCGCTGCCGTGGAAGCCGAATACCACATCACGGGCACCGAATACGGTGGGTTCCCGCCGCCGCTGATCGGCGTCAACTTCTACCTGCCGTCCGGCACCAAGCTGCACACATCGGGCTTCGCCACCTGCCCCACTTCGACGCTTGAACGGACCGGGCCTTCGGCCTGCCCAGCGAAGTCGAAAGCGGGACCGATCGGCGAAGTGCTCGGTATCGTGGCGTTCGGCAAAGAACGGGTCGAAGAGCCTGCCGAACTGTTCTCGTTCTTCTCCCCCGGCGGCGGGCTCGAGTTCTTTACCTTCGGACACTCGCCGACCCTGCTGGAAATCCTGTCGGCAGGCAAATACGAAAGCCTGAACGGCGCAGGCGGCTTCGGTCCGAAACTCAAAACCCAGGTCCCGCTCGTCGCGACCGTACCGGGAGCGCCGTACGCTTCCGTGAAGTTCATCAAGGTCAAGGTCGGCGCGGCGTTCAAGCAGGGCAAAAAGCTCATCTCCTACGGCACCGTGCCGAAGAAGGGTCAATGCCCGAAAGGCGGCTTCAAGATCAAGTCCGAAATGATCTTCGCCGAAAACGGGAACCCGGCCACGCCGGTCATCGTGCCCGAGTCCTACAGGGCGCCATGCCCCAGGAAGTAGGCGCGGCGGCGCGGTCCTACCGCGCCAGGGCGTAAGCTGGACCGACACGAAGTTGGGATTGGCGGCCCCGCCAGGCGGTGGGGCCGCCTCTCTCGTTGTTGAACGGCAAGGAGCGAGGAAGGACAGGGTGAGGGAGCGGACTGCCGGGAAGAAGGGGGCCGTGGGGATCGCCGGGGCTCTCGGGGCGGTCGCGCTCGTCGCCGTCGTGCTTCTCGCCGTCTCCGCCGGCGGATCCAACGGGTCCTACACGGTGCGTGCGATCTTCGACGACGCGGCCAACATCATCTCCGGCGAGAACGTCAAGATCGACGGGGTAAAGGTCGGGACGGTGGGCTCGGTCACACCGACGCCCCAGGCCAAGGCCGCCGTCGTCCTGAACATAGACAATCCCGGCTTCAAGGACTTTCGCGTCGACGCGAGCTGCACGATCAAGCCGCAGGCGCTGATCGGCGAGAAGTACGTCGACTGCCTTCCGACGCAGCCGCGGGTGGAAGGCACGCCGCTGCCTCCTCCGCTGCAGGTGATACCCGGCGGTCAGGAAGGCGCCGGACAGCGGCTGCTGCCGGTTCAGAGGACCCACAGCCCGGTCGACGTCGACCTGCTCGGTGACATCAGCCGGCTGCCCGAACGCCAGCGGCTGACGATCATCCTCAACGAGCTCGGCGCCGGGCTCGCCGGCCGCGGCAGCGACCTGCACGAAGTGATCATCCGCGCCGATCCCGCGCTGCAGGAACTCGACCGCGTGCTCGCGATCCTCGCGGGTGAGAACAAGGTCCTCGCGAAGCTCGCCGTCGACTCCGACACAGCGCTCGCCCCGTTCGCCAGGGTGCGCCAGCAGGTCGCCGACTACATCGTCCAGAGCAACACCGTGGCGAAGGCGACCGCCAACCAGCGCGGGGCGCTCGCGCGCAACCTCCAGCTCTTCCCGCCGTTCCTCGAACAGCTCGGCCCGGCGATGGAACGCATCGGTCGCTTCGCGGACGAAACGACCCCCGTGTTCACCGACCTCGGCAAGGCGGCGCCCGGCATCAACCAGGCGTTCACGCAGCTGCCCGCCTTCTCCAGCAGCTCCTCCACGTTCTTCAAGAACCTCGGCAAGACCTCGAAGCTCTCCGGTCCGGCGCTCGTAGCCACGCAGCCGCTGCTCGCCCGTCTGAAAGCGCTCGGTTTCGCGGCCAAGCCGTTCGCCGGGAGCTTCTCCGAACTGCTGACCAGTCTGCGCAACACGGGTGGCCTGGAGCGGTTGCTCGACTTCATCTTCCTCGGCGCCGGGGCCGCGAACGGCTACGACCAGCTCGGCCATTTCCTGCGGACCGAGGGAGTGGCCACGCTCTGCCTTTCGTACGTACCTGTGCAGGCCCCGCCTTGTAACCAGCATCTCTTCAGTACGGGAACTCCGACGACGACGGCGACGGCGACCTCGCTGAATGCGAAGGGGATGAGCGTCGTGATGGCAAGGACGCTGGCGGTTCTCCAGGGCGCGACGCCCGCGCAGGCCGTCGCGAAATACCCGGGCGCGGTACCCACCCCCGGCGAAGGCCCGGTGAGGACCTCAAGCGGCGGTAGCAGCGCCACCGCCCATGCGGTCGGCGGCTCGACCGCGGGGACCACCTACTACAAACCCTCCGCCGAAGGCTCCGAAGCCGGCGGGCTGCTCCTCAACTACCTGCTCGGGAACTGAGATGAGACGACCACCACACCCGACCCGAATGCTGGCAGCGGCCGCAGGCGTGTTCGCGCTGATGGTGCCGTCGAGCGCGCTGGCGACCGAACAGGCGAGCACGATCGCGTCGAGTCCGCCCGCGACGACGTCGCCCGCCACCCCGGCCGAAGCCCCTTCGCCGACGGTCACCTCGACCGTCGAATCGCCTGCGACTCCGACGGCGACGAGCACTACCCCGCCCGCGGTCGTGACCCCGCCGCAGGTTCAGGCAGAGCACCCCCAGGGGATCACGCCAGCCGGCAAGCCCGGCGCCGCCGGCGCGAGCAAGCGGGGTGCCGCCACGACGGAAACCAACGCGCAAGCGCGCGCGACGAGCCGGGCGCCGTCGCCGTCGGCGTTGACGCCCGCGCTGCCGTTCGCCCTGGAATCCTCGATCGCGGGCGTGCCCGGCTTCTTCATCGAAAGCTTCCGCATCCCGCCGTTTCTGCTGCCGATCTACCAGGCGGCCGGCACCGCCTACGGAGTTCCGTGGCAGGTGCTCGCGGCCATCAACGAGGTCGAGACCGACTACGGCAGGGACCTCAGCGTCTCGAGCGCCGGCGCCGAGGGGTGGATGCAGTTCCTGCCGTCCTCGTGGAGCCAGTATGGGGTGGATGCCAACGGCGACGGCTTCAAGGACCCGTACAACCCGGCCGATGCGATCTTCGCCGCCGCCCGCTACCTGCGCGCGGCGGGCGGGACGAGCAACATCCGCGCCGCCGTCTACGCGTACAACCATTCGCAGGCCTACGTCGGCTCGGTCATGCTCCGCGCGCAGCTGCTCGGCGGTACGCCGGCAGAACTGCTCGGGGCGATCACCGGCCTGACCGAGGCGCGGTTCCCGGTGCACGCGCTGTCGCACTTCAGCGACGGCTTTCCGCTCGCGCCGGCGAGCGGCTCGGGCTCGCCCACACCGCTGCCCGGCACGACCATCTACGCGCAGGCCGGAGCCCCGGTCATCGCGGTGCAGGACGGCGAAATCGTGCAGATCGGCAGCTCGCCCTCGCTCGGCCGCTTCGTGTCGCTGCGCGACGCCTACGGCAACACCTACACCTACGCGCAGCTCGGCGACGTCTCATCCCTGTATCCCGTCCTGCAGCCGCACGACCAGACGACGGTCAGCCGGCGGGTCTCCCAGCCGGCCGCCGCCGAACCGGCCCCGAGCGGCCCCGCGACCGCCGGCGCGCAGCCGCGCTCGCCGATATCCGCCGGCGCAGCCGTTTCGGGATTCGCCCAGGAAGCGGCGGCGTCCCTCGAACAGGCGCCCCCCTCGGCGCAGCATCCCGCGCCGGCGCATCTGCCGGCGAAGCGGGCCGGTAGCCTGCCGCGCGTCTTCCGCGAAGGGCCCAACGACGTCTACCTGCACGCGCTCGGCACGGGCGCCCAGGTGATCTCGGGAACCGTGCTCGGTCACCTCGCCAGCGGCGGCGAAGGCGGTCCGCACATGCTCTTCCAGATCCGGCCCGCCGGATCAGGCGCGCCATCGATCGATCCGAAGCCGATCCTCGACGGCTGGGTGGCGCTCGAGAACAGCTCCATCTTCAGGGCCAAAGGCGAGAACCCGTTCCTCGCGACCTCGCCGACCGTCGGACAGGTGCTGCTCGAGTCCAAGCAGCAGCTCGAGCCGCAGGTGCTGCACGACGCCAACATCCGTCTCGGCGCCTGCGGACGTCAGGACGTGCAGAGCGGAAGGGTCGACAGGCGCGTGCTGGCGATGCTCGCCTACCTGTCGGTCTCCGGGCTGAGGCCGACCGTCGCGGGTCTGAAGTGCGATGGATCGGCGCCGGCCGGGAGCCCGAGCTCGGCGGCCAGCTCGACCGAGTCGGCCGTCGACATCTCTGCCGTCGACGGCATCCCCATCGCCGGCCACCAGGAGACGGGCTCGATCGCCGACGCGACCGTACGCAAGCTGCTGATGCTCGAGGGGGCCACCCGGCCCCGCGAGATCGTCAGCCTGATGAGCTACCCGGGTGCCGCCGGCGCGCTCACCCGCCCCAGCGCGCAGAGCGCCATCCACGTCGCATTCGACCCGCTCAACCGGGGCTCCGCGCACGGAGCACGCAGCTACGGCTCGGCGCTCACGCCGGACGAGTGGATCAGGCTGATCGCGCGCCTGGGCGAAATACCCGATCCAGCCGTCGCCAGCGGACCGTCGCCGGCGTCGATACCCACCACGCGGGTGACGGAAGGCAATGGCAACCACTAGCCCCCCGAGCCCCCCCGCCGCTCCGCCGCCACCGCCCGGCAGCCGCCCGCTGCCCGCAGGCCCTGTCCGTTCATCCTCGCGCGCGGGGCGATGGATCGCCCTCGCCGCCCTCGCCGCCGTGGTGGCAGCACTCAGCTACATCGTCTTCGGCGGAAAGGGCGGCGCCGACTACCAGCTCGTGTTCCCCGAAGCCGGTCAGCTGGTGAAGGGCGACCAGGTGCAGGTCGGCGGCGTGCCCGTCGGCACGATCACCAACATCGTTCTCACGCACGACTTCAAGGCGCGGGTGACGATCCACGTCGACGGCTCGCTGACGCCGCTGCACGAGGGCACCCTCACCCAGGTGAGGATTCCGTCGCTGTCGAGCGTGGCCAACCGCTTCATCGCGCTGACACCCGGACCGAACAACCTGCCGGCCATCCCGTCGGGCTCGGTGCTGCCGACGGGCGCGACCAAAGAAGTGGTCGACCTCGACAAGCTGTTCAACACGCTCGATCCGAGGACGCGCAAGGGCCTGCAGGGCTTCATCCAGGGCTCGGCCCAACAGTACGCCGGGGCCGGCCGCGCCCTCGGAGTGTCGACCGAATACTTCCCGCCTTCGCTCGCGGCCGCCAACCACTTCTTCGCCGAGCTCGTCCGCGATCAGCCGGTGTTCACCCACTTCCTCGTCGAAACCGCGAAGGCGGTGACGACGATCGGCGCCCGCAAGGAAGACCTGTCCGGTCTCGTCGAACACGCGAACACGACATTCCAGGCGATCGGCTCCGAGCAGGCAGCTCTGGCCCAGGGCCTGCACGAACTGCCCGTGACACTCAAACAGGGCAACGTCACCTTCGTGAACCTCCCCTCGACGTTCGCGGCCCTCACGCGCCTGGTCGAAGCCTCCAAGCCGACGAGCAAGCCGCTCACGACGCTCTTCTCCCACCTGCGGCCGCTCGTCACGACCGCCACGCCGGCAGTCGGCAACTTCAACCTCGCGATCAACCGCCCCGGACCCAACAACGATCTGACGGACATCGCCCGCGCGCTGCCCGGGCTGGCGCAGGCGCTCTCCACGAGCTCTCCGGCCACCGTCCAGTCGCTGAAGGAATCTGTGCCGATCACGTTCTTCTTCGGGCCCTACTCACCCGATCTCGAGGGCACGTTGCGGACGTTCGGCCAGGCCGGCTCCTACTACGACGCCAACGGCCACTATGCCCGCGTCACGCCGATCCTGCCCGACTTCAAACTCGGCGAAAACAACACGCTCACGCCGACGAGCCCTCAGCAGGCGCTCGAAAACCTGAAATCCGGGCAGGTGCGCCGCTGTCCCGGCGGCGCGACCCAGCCGGCCGCTGACAAATCCTCGCCGTTCGCCAATGAAATGCTCACCTGCGACCCACTTCAGACCCCATGAACAGGCGCCGCAGTGGATCCCTGGCGGGCAACCCCCTGCTGATCGGCGCGATCACGACGCTGATCGCGGTCGTTGCCGTGTTCCTCTCATACAACGCGAACAACGGCCTGCCGTTCGTTCCCACCTACAACATCAAAGTCGCGTTGCCCGAGGCATCGGGGTTGCAGAAATCCAACCAGGTGAAGATCGCGGGCACGCGCGTCGGCGTGATCGACTCCGTGAGCGCCCGCCAGGATCCCAGGACGGGCAGGGTGTTCGCGGTCGCGAGCCTCAAGATCGAAAAGAACCTCGAACCGCTGCCGGCCGACACGCGGGCGGTCGTGCAGTCCGTGTCGGCGATCGGGCTGAAGTACCTGGAACTGGAAAAGGGAACCTCGCAACAGCCGCTGAAGGCCGACATGACGATCCCGGTCGCGCAGACGCGCGAACCGGTCGACATCGACCAGCTCTTCAACATGTTCGATCAGAGAACGAGAACCGCTCTGAAGATCGACACCAACGAATTCGGCAACGGCGTTGCCGGACGCGGTCTGGGACTCAACAACACGATCGCGGAACTGCGTCCGCTCGTCACGAACGCGATTCCGGTGCTCAACAACCTGGCCTCCCCGCAGACGGCGCTGCGTGAGTTCTTCATCGCGCTCGAGCGGGCATCGGGACAGGCCGCGCCGGTCGCCGACCAGCAGGCCGCCCTCTACGTCGACCTCGACACGTTCTTCACCGCCTTCGCCGGCGCCTCGCGCTCGCTCGAAGAAGCGACCGCGGGCGGCCCGGCTTCGCTCGAACAGGCGATCCACTCGCTGCCGTTCCAGGCGCCGCTGCTCATCAAGACGACGCGGTTCATGCACCTTCTGCGTCCGAGCGCGGCCGCGCTCGTCACCGTCGCCCCGCAGCTCGGCCACGCCTTCAGCGAAGGCGCCGTCAACCTCAAGGCAGCCACGTCGCTCAACCAGGAGCTCGCCGAAAACGCGCAGGCGCTTGCTGCCTTCGGGCAGAACCCCGTCGTCCAACTCGGGCTCGAAGACTTCACGCAGACGCTCCAGTTCGGCAACCCGCTGCTGGCGGGTATCGCTCCCGAGCAGGCGCTGTGCAACTACTGGACGCTCGCGTTCCGCAACGTCGCGAGCCTCGAGTCCCAGGGTGTCGGGGTCGGGACCATCGCGCGGGCCGGCTTCAAGCTGGCTCCGACCGGGCCCAACAACGAGGGATACCCCTCCTCGGCCATCGCCAACGGGCCCTCGACCGAACACGTCTTCAACAGCTCGCAGATCATCGACAACAACCACGTGCACGCGAACCCCTATCCCAACGTAGCGGGCCCCGGCCAGCCGCAGGTGTGCGAAGCCGGCAATGAGAAATGGCTACCGGGGCAAGCGGTCACCAGCAACCTGCCCGCCAGCGCCGTCTCGAAGAACCGGGAACTCACGACGCGTGAACAGAACCTGTTCGGCGAAAAGTACCCGCCGGAAACGCTCAAAGCCCTCGGTCTGAGCAAAGGAAAGGGCAAATGAGCCGCCTGCGCTTCTGGCGCCGCCGCGACGAGGTACCCGTCATCGAGTTGCAGCGGTCGAATCCGCTGCGCTTCGGGCTGATCGTCATCGTGATCATCGCTGTCGGGGTGTACTTCGGCTTCACCAAGCGCATCCCGTTCAAACACGGCTTCCGTCTCAAGGCCGCCTTCGGGACCGTCGTCAACATCCAGCCGAAGTCCCCGGTCCGCGTGGCGGGCGTCGACGTCGGCAAGGTCAGCTCGGTCGCGCGCCAGGGGAACACGGGCGTGGTGACAATGGAAATCAGCTCGGGCGGCCTGCCGATCCACTCCGACGCGACGGCGAAGATCCGCCCGCGGATCTTCCTCGAAGGGAACAACTTCGTCGAACTGCAGCCGGGGAGTCCCTCGGCGCCGACGATCTCCTCCGGCTACGAGCTGCCGATCACGCAGACCTCCGATCCGGTGCAGCTCGACCAGGTCCTCGGCGCGCTGAACAGCGATACCCGCACGAACCTCCAGGACTTCCTCGTCGGCTATGGCGACGCCCTCACGCGCAAGCCCAACGCGGCCGAAAACGCCAATCAGGACCCCGAAGTCCACGGCCTCGACGCCGCGCAGGCGCTCAACCTGGCATACCAGCGCGGGCCGGCATCCCTGCGGGGCGGAGCGGTCGTCAACCAGGCGATCACAGGGACCGAGCCGCACGACCTCTCCAAACTCGTCGCGAGCATCGGCAAGGTCACGGCCGCGCTGAACGTCCACGAACAGGAGCTGGGCGAACTGATCGTCAACTTCAATGCCTTCTTCCGCTCCTTCGCCGCGCAGTCGGCGAGCCTGCGGGCAACGGTGGCCGAGCTGCCCGGAGCGCTCCACAGCGCCACTCGCGGCCTCGCCTCGCTGAACGCCTCCTTCGCGCCCACGAAGGCATTCGCCAACGCCATCATCCCCGGCGTCAAGCTCACGCCCTCGACGGTCACCGCGGCACTGCCGTGGATCGAACAGACGCGGCTCTCGCTCGCCCCGAGCGAGCTCGGAGGGGTCGCCCAGGGGCTCGCCGCCGCGACGCCCGCGCTCGGACAGCTGACGGCCGAACAGGTCCCGTTCTACAAGCAGACGGACCTCTTCAACAAATGCCTGACGAACGTGATCATCCCCGGGGGCAACGTCAAGCTGCAGGACGGGTCGGCGACGACCGGCGTCGAAAACTACAAGGAGTTCTGGTACAGCCTCGTCGGGCTCGCAGGGATCGGCCAGGCCTTCGACGGCAACGGATCGATGGTGAGATTCCTGGCCGGCAACAGCGGGCAGACGCTGAAGTCCCCGAAAGTCACCGTCCTGGGCTCGAAACCAGACTCGAGGAACCTGCAGCTGCTCGCTCGGGCGCCGCTGCCGCCACTCGGCACGCGGCCCGCGTACCCCGCCGAAGAGCCGTCCTATCAGCCGCTCGTGCCCTGCTACAAGCAGGCGCTGCCCAACTTCAACGGCCCGCTGTCCTCGGGCCCTGCGGACGGAGGCGGATGATGAACCCGCCCGAGATGAAAGGACATGAAGGCGGCCTGAGCGTCCGCGACCAGATCGAGCGCTACCGCACGGCCTTCATCGCGGTCCTCACGATGGTCCTGATCGCCGCCGTCACCGGCGGCTACATACTCGCGCACGAGAACCTGAAGCTTCCCGGCTGGGTGCCCGTGCTCGGCCGCGAATACTTCACGTTGAAGGCCGAGTTCCAGACCGCCCAGGCGGTCACGCCCGGCCAGGGCCAGGCCGTCACGATCGCCGGCGCCAAGGTCGGCGAAATCGGGAGCGTCGAACTCAACCAGGGCGTGGCCCTGGTGACGATGAAAGTCACGCCCAAGTACGCGCACTTCTATCGCAACGCGACATTGCTGCTGCGCCCCAAGACCCAGCTGCAGGACATGACCGTCGAGGTCAATCCGGGCAGCGCCGAAGCGGGGCATCTGCGCAGCGGCGAAGTCGTGCCGCTCTCGCAGACGGCTCCCAACATCAACTTCGACGAGTTCCTCGCCGGACTCGACGCCGAAACGCGCTCCTACCTGCAGGAGCTGCTGGCCGGCCTGGGCCAGGGTCTGAAGAACAACGGGGGAGCGCTGTCGGCGACGCTCAAGCGCTTCTCGCCGACGGCGCGCCTGATCCAGGAAATCGCCCAACAGCTCGAAATCCGTCACGCGAACACGGCGCGTTCGATCCACAACTTCCGTCTGCTGGTCGAAGCGCTCGGCGGCAAGGACAAGCAGCTGGCGGAGCTGGTCGACTCCTCCAACGCCGTGTTCAAGACGTTCGCCGCGGAGGACGCCAACGTGCAGCGCACCCTGCGCCTGCTTCCCGGCGCCCTGCACAAGACGGGCGTCGGCCTCGCAAAGCTCGCGACGGCCAGCAACGTGCTTGGGCCGACGCTTCACAAGCTGCTCCCGTTCGCCTCCTCGCTGGCGCCCGCGCAGGAAGCCACGCGCAAGCTCGCGAACGAAACCACGCCGGTGATCAAGAACGAAATCCGACCGTTCGCCCGGCAGATCCTGCCGGTCGTCAACCAGCTCGGCCCATCCACCCAGCAGCTCGGGGAAGCGTTCCCGAAACTGCAGGTGAGCTTCTCGGTGCTGACGGAATTCTTCAACGAGCTCGCCTATAACCCGGGACCGAACAAGGGCAACTTCCTGTTCTTCCTCGCCTGGGCCAACCACAACCTGAACAGCGTCGTCAGCACAGCCGACGCCCACGGCCCCGCCGGCCGCAGCCTCATCTACTTCAACTGCGAAGTGCTGAAGCTCCTGAAGGCTGTGCAGGAAGTCAACCCCACGGTGAACCTGTTGATCAACCTCCTGCGGCCGCCCACCAAGGCCGAATGCATCAGCCAGGGACTCCTCCAAGCCGGCGCCACGACGGCGAGCGTCGCGCGCGCCCGTACGAGCTCTGGGGCGAAGAGCACCGCGCCGGGCCTGTTCTCGAGCCTCGCTCAGCGCCCATTCACCGCCGCCGCGAACGACCGCGGGGGAGGTGGCTGACGTGCAGAAGAAGGCGCCCACCGTAGGGAACATCGTCGTGATCGTGCTGTTCGTGCTCAGCTGCTTCGGGCTGCTGATGTTCCTGTGGGAGTCCTTCGGCGGTCCCCTGCCGCTGAAGCCGAAGGGCTACCGCTTCACGGCGGCGTTCCCCCGCACGCTGCTGCTCGCCGAACAGTCGGATGTCCGTATCAGCGGCGTGAACGTCGGTCACGTCATATCGCTCAAGCTCGGCAAGGACGGCCGCACGCACGCGACCATCGAAGTCTCCGGCCAGTACGCGCCGATCCGCTCGGACATGCACGCGATCCTGCGCCAGAAGACGCTGCTGGGGGAGACCTACGTGCAACTGATCCCCGAGAGCACGACCGCGCGCTACCTCGCCGACGGCTCGCAGCTACCCAACAGCCAGGTCGAACCGTCGGTCACGCTCGACGACATCCTCGCGAGCTTCGACGCGAAGACTCGCGCCGCCTGGAAAATCTGGTTCCAGTCGGTTGCGGTCGGGCTCTACGGCCGCGGCGAACAGGTCAACGCGTCCTTCGCCCAGCTCGAACCGTTCGTCGAACACGCCAACCGGCTGGTGACGATCCTGGCCTCGCAGGAAGGCGCGCTTCGGGCGCTGGTGCACAACACGGGCGTGGTCTTCGACGCGCTCGCAGGCCGCGATCACCAGCTCGAAGGGCTGATCTCCAACGGCGAGCGCACCTTCCATGCCGCCGCGGCGAGCAGCCAGGCGTTCGCCGAAGCGTTCCGGGCGCTGCCCGCGTTCGAGCGCAACTCGACGACGGCACTGAAGGAACTCGACAGGTTCGCCGTCGTCGCGGTCCCGTACCTCGACGAATTCGTCCCCGCCGAGCAGCAGCTCTCGCTGCTGCTGGACGCCACCAAGCCCTTCGCGCCGAAGTTCGACAGCTTCCTCACGGCGCTCGGGCCCCTCACGAAGGCCGCGAAAACCGGGCTGCCCGCCTTCACGAGGTCGCTGCAGCTGACCACTCCGGTCGTGGAAAACCTGCGGCCCGTCCTGCACAACCTCGATCCCTTCCTCCAGTCGGTCGGGCAGTACGTGCCGGAGCTGCAGGCGTTCTTTGCGAACCTAACGGCCGCCTCGCAGGCGAGTGCCGGAAACACGGACATCCAGTTCGGAAAAGGCCCCAAGCAGCATCTGCTGACGACGATGGCGGTGCTCAACCCGGAGAGCCTCGCGACGTACTCCAGCAGGATCGGCACGAACCGCGGGAACGCCTATCCGCTCCCCGGCACCTACCATTCGCTCGCCAGCGGCCTGCCGGCCTTCAGCAGCAGTACCTGCGCGAACTCCGCCCCGTCGGTGACGGGTCCGCCGAACGAAACGATCTCCGAAGAAACAATCCAGCAGCTGCAGCTGTTCAAAGTCGCCAACAAGCCCGGAGGTCCCAACGAAGTCGCGGCGCCTCCCTGCATCCAGCAGGGCCCGTTCACCTTCAACGGCCACACGAGCCAGTTCCCCCACACCGTCTACGAAGGAAAATGATGACCGACGACTTTCAGTACCACTCCGACGAGCTCGATCTCGCAGGCGATCCAGAGACGGGCAACTGGTCGATCCGCTGCATCGACGTGCACAAGCGCCTCGGTGGCGTCTCTGTGCTCAACGGGTTGAACGTCGCGATCCCCGACGAGACGATCACGGTCGTGCTGGGACCGTCCGGCACCGGCAAGAGCGTGCTGATAAAGAACCTGATCGGCCTGATGTTCCCCGACTCCGGCGACATCATCGTGCAGGGGCAGTCGGTCCCGAGCCTGACGATGCCCAAGCTCCTCGAGCTGCGCCGCAAGATCGGCGTGCTCTTCCAGGATGGCGCCCTGTTCGGGTCGATGTCGGTGTACGACAACGTCGCCTTCCCGCTGCGCCAGCACACCGACTTCTCCGAGGCGCAGATCTCCGAGCGCGTCACGCAACGGCTCACCGACGTCGGCTTGGCGGATGCGTTG
>Ga0210409_10001902_pt1 | contig 26107 bp, 24 predicted proteins | sample IncBWH17MmetaG_FD_161649 | JGI IMG/M metagenome (GOLD analysis project Ga0210409, IMG submission 161649) | Forest soil microbial communities from Barre Woods Harvard Forest LTER site, Petersham, Massachusetts, United States - Inc-BW-H-17-M | ecosystem: Environmental > Terrestrial > Soil >...
CAATTATGAAATCTGCGCGGTGCGCTATGCCCATCTGGAACGCACGGCCAGCCATAATTTCATCGGCGGCGATGAGCACGATGGTCCGATGCCGCTCGATTACTATGTGTGGACGATCCGCGGTCCGGGGGTTTGTTTCCTGCTCGATACCGGATTCGATGCGGTGATGGGCGCTGCGCGGGGCCGGCAGCTGGTGCAGCCCGTCGAAGCGGGACTTTCGGCCGTGGGTGTCGATCCCGCCCAGGTGACGGATGTCATCATCAGCCACATGCACTACGATCACGCCGGCAACCACGAGTTGTTTCCGCGAGCCCGCTACCACCTGCAGACCGAGGAGATGGGTTTCTGCACGGGCAGCGCGATGTGCCACGCCCTGATGCGCGCGCCCTATGATGCGCGCGATGTACAGGCGATGGTCGGCAAGCTGTTTGCCGGGCGCGTGGTCTATCACAACGGCCCTGCCGAACTGGCGCCGGGGATCACGCTGCACCATGTCGGCGGTCATACGCGCGGCCTGCAGATCGTGCGCGTCCATACGCAGCGCGGCTGGGTGGTGCTGGCATCGGACGCGGCGCACTTCTACGCCAATTGGCTGGAGCGGCGGCCGTTTCCAATTGTCGACGATGTCGCGGCCTATCTTGATGCCTTCGCGGTGATCGAATCGCTGGCCAGTTCGCCGCAACATGTCATTCCGGGTCACGATCCTTTGGTTTTGGCGCGTTATCCCAAGGTTCGTGCCGGCCTCACCAACGAGGTGCGCGTGGATGTGGATCCCCGCAGCTGACCAATCGAGCTAGACTTAAGCGCTGCGGAACATACGGGGAGGCTGCGTGAGCGAAAAAATTGCCTTCATCGGCGTGGGTCGCATGGGCTCAGGCATGGCGGCGCGGCTCATCGCGGCCGGACACGAACTCGCGATTTTTGATCCGGTCGCGTCGGCCATGGCGCCGGCGGCAGCGCTGGGCGCGCGGGTCGCAGACTCAGCTTCCGACGCTGCGGCCGCCAGTGCGGTGGTGATGATCAGCGTTCCCGGCCCGGCCGATGCGCGCGAGATTGCGCGCACTATCGCGGATTCACCCAAAGCCAAGGTATTCGTCGACCTATCCACGTCGGGACCGGCCGCGGCGCAGGCGATTGCGGCGCTGCTGGCGCCGCGCGGCATCGCCGCCATTGACGCGCCGGTGTCGGGCGGCGTCAAGGGAGCAGCCGGCGGCAAACTCGCCATCATGGCCTCCGGTCCCCAGCCCGCCATGGAGCGGGTACGCCCGCTCCTCGAGGTGCTGGGCAAGGTCTACTGGCTGGGCGCCAAGCCGGGCCTCGGCCAGACCGTCAAGCTCGCCAACAATCTGATGTCGGCCGCATCGCTCGCCATTGCCGCGGAGGCGCTGGCGATGGGGGTGAAAGCCGGCGTCGATCCGGCCGCGATGCTCGAGGTGCTCAACGCCTCCTCGGGACGCAACAGCGCGACCCAGGATAAATTTCCAAGGCATGTGCTCAATCGAAAATTCGATTTCGGGTTCTCCAATGCACTGTCATTGAAGGATGTGCGGCTGTGCCTCGATGAAGCCGAGGCGCTGGGTGTACCGATGGTGGTGGGTGCAGCCGTGCGGCAGATGTTATCCATTACCCGACAGATCCATGGTGCAGCAGCGGATTGCACCGATCTGGTGAGGGTTGTAGAACAGTGGGCGGGCTGCCAGATCGGCGGCAAAGAGGAGTAAGGCTGTGGCACAGGACCGATTCGACAAGGGTTTGAAGCTGCGCAAGCAGGTGCTGGGCGCCGAGTACGTAGAGCGCTCGATGGCCGGCGCCGACGAGTTCAGCATGCCGATGCAGGAGCTCTCGACCGAATACTGCTGGGGCTATGTGTGGACGCGGCCAGGCCTGGCGCTGCGCGATCGCAGTCTCATCAACATCGCCATGATCAGCGCGCTGAATCGTCCAAATGAGCTGAAACTGCACGTCAAGGCGGCACTCAACAATGGCGTGACCCGCGAGGAGATTCGCGAGGTGCTGTTGCAGGTGGCGGTCTATTGCGGCGTGCCCGCCGGCATCGACAGCGTGCGCATCGCGCGCGAGGCATTTGCCGAGCTGGACAAACCAAAACAGGGGTGACTCATGGTGAGCGCGCGCACACCGCAGGAACAGCTGGTACTCGATTTCTTCCGCGTATTAAGCAGCGGCGATCTCGAGGCCATCCGCACAACGCTGCATCCGGATGCCACCTGGCGGCCGATGGTCGAGGGTGTGCCGGGTGCCGGCGTGCATGGGCCACGCGACAAGATCGTCGATGAATTCCTAGCGCCGGTGCGCGGCCTGTTCGTCGCCGGCGATCCAAAGACCACCGTCGATCGCATGGTGTCGAGCGGCGACACCGTGATGTGCGAATCGCGCGGCGCGGGTACCTTGCGCGACGGCCGAAAATACAACAATCGCTACGCCTGGAGCATCGACGTGCGGGACGGAAAAATCTTCGCAATCCGCGAATACATGGATAGCCACTATGTCGCAACCCTGTTCGGCGGCGGCGCCTGATCGCGTCGGTGGTGGACAGCGGCCATAGCGATGGCTTCGATTACCTGATCGCCGGCGCTGGCACCGCCGGCTGCGTGCTGGCCAACCGGCTGTCGGGCGAAGCCGGCGTCACCGTGGCAGTGCTCGAAGCGGGCCCTGCGGATGACGACCCGGCGATCCACGTGCCGGCGATGGTGGCGAAGGCCATCGGCAATCCGCGCCAGTCCTGGGGCTACGAAACTGTGCCGCAGGCTCACGTCGACAATCGTGTGCTGCCGGTGCCGCGCGGCCGCGTGCTCGGCGGTTGTTCGTCGATCAACGGCATGGTGTATTTCCGCGGCCATTCGCGCGAGTACGACGAATGGCGGCAGCCCGGGTGGGGCTACGCCGATTTACTGCCGTATTTTCAGCGGCTCGAGAACTACGAGGCTGCACACACCGCAGCGCGCGCGCGTGGCGGTCCGGTCAATGTCATCGACATCCCGAACCCCAATCCGCTGGTGCAGCGCTTCCTCGCTGCCGCCGACACGCTCGGGCTGCCGCGCTGTGAGGATTTCAACGGCGGCAATCCGGAAGGTTTCGGCCCACGGCAGGCGGCTATTCGCAACGGGCGCCGCGAATCCGGCGTCACGGCGTATCTGAATCCCGCGCGGCGGCGGCAAAATCTCAAGATCGTGACCGGCGCGCGGGTCACGCGCGTGGTGTTCTCAGGAAGGCGCGCAACGGGTCTGGAAATCGAGCGGGACGGCGCGCGCAGTATCTTGCACGCCCGTCGCGAGGTCATCGTCGCCTGCGGCGCTTACGGCTCGCCGCAGCTGCTGCAACTCTCCGGCGTCGGCGACGCCGCGGCCTTGAAATCCGTAGGGTTGGCGCCGCTGCTCGATCTGCCCGCGGTGGGAAGGAATCTCCACGATCACCCGGCGGCTTCGCTGGCGGTGCGCACGGACAATACCGAATCCTACGGTTTGTCGTGGCGTACCGCGCCACGTAGCGTGGCCATTGCCGCGCAATACCTGCTGCGCCGTTCCGGACCGCTGGCGAGCAATGTGTTCGAGGCCAATGGCTTCATGCGTTCGAGGCCGGAGCTCGATCGACCGGATCTGCAGATCATTTTCATGCCGGCGCATCGCAATGCCAGCGGCCACTGGCTGCCGCGCGGCCATGGCTACGGCATCATTTTCGTGAACCTGCGGCCCGAGAGCCGCGGCAGCGTCGCGCTCACCAGCAACGACCCTCTTGACAAGCCCGCAATCGACTTCAATTTCCTTGCCGCGCCGCAGGACCTCGATGTACTGGTGCGCGGCTTCGAGGTCGCGCGCGCGATTCTGGCGGCGCCGTCATTCGCGCCGCTTCACGGCCGCGAGATTTCGCCTGGCCCCAAGGTGCGCGAGCGCACGCAGATCGAGGCGCATATCCGCGGCTCGCTGGTCACCGTGCACCACGCCTGCGGAACCTGTCGCATGGGCGATGTGGTGGACACATCGCTCCGGGTGAAGGGTGTCGATGCGCTGCGGGTGGTGGACGCATCGGTCATACCCACGGTGATCGCGGGCAACAGCAATATTCCCGTCAACGCGCTGGCCGAGCGGGCGGCGGATCTGATACTGGAGAAGTTGCGATGAAAGACCTGACGGGAATGAAGATCATTGTGACCGGCGGTGCCGGCAGCATCGGCCATGCCACCGCCTGCGTGCTGGCGGCGAAGGGTGCTGATATTCTGCTGGTCGATATCAATCGCGATGGGCTCGAGCAGCGTCGCGCCGCCGTCGCCGAGTTCGGCACGCAGGTCGAAACCTTTCATGCGGACGTCAGCCGGTCCGAGGCGGTGCAGGGCTACGTCGCCGCGGCCTGCAAGGCTTTCGGTCGTATCGACGGCCTGTTCAACAACGCCGGCACGGAAGGCAAGTTGGCGTCGATCGAAAACTACGATGAAGCGGAATTCGACCGCCTGATGGCGGTGAACCTGCGCAGCATTTTTCTAGGCTTGCGGCATGTGATTCCGGTGATGCTGGCGCAGGGCGGCGGTGCGGTCGTCAACACCGGCTCGATCGCCAGTGAACGCGGGCTTGCCGGAGCCTGCGCCTACAACGCCACCAAGCACGGGGTAATCGGGCTGACGCGCACCGCCGCAGCCGATGTCGGCGGCCGCGGCGTGCGCGTCAACGCGGTGATGCCGGGCGTCATTGAAACACCGCTGCTGGAAGCCATGATCAAAACCATGTTCAACGGCGACGTCGAGCTCGGCAAACGCACCTTGGGAAAGGTCGCGCCGCAGGAGCGCATCGGCCAGCCGCGGGAAGTTGCCGAGACGGTCGCATTTCTGTTGTCGCCCGCGGCCAGCTTCGTCAATGGCGCGGCCTGGTCCGTGGACGGCGGCGCCCTGTGTACCATCCGCCACTAAGCGCTCGCCGCGGGGAAAGATGATGTCAATTTCAATGGGCCGCTACCAGTGGCTGCTGGTCGCTCTACTGAGCGCCAATTTCGGCGTCGTGTTCTTCGATCGCAATGTTTTTGGCTATCTCACCTCGTTCATACAACCAGATCTGCACCTCAGCAATTTTCAGATCGGCAACATCGCTTCCGCTTTTTCCTTCAGCTGGGCGATTGCGGGGCTCGGCATGGGAAGCCTGGTGGACCGCTTCGGGCGCCGCAAACTGATGCTGGTGGTAGCGACCATCGTCTTCTCATTGGCGTCGGTGTTGTCGGGCCTCGCCTCCGGGTTTGCATGGCTGCTGGGAGCCCGCCTGCTGATGGGCATTGCCGAGGGCGGCATCATGCCGATTACACAGACACTGATTGCGGCCGAGGTGCCTCATGAGCGCCGTGGGCTGGCGCAGGGTGTTACGCAGAACTTCGGCGCCAATCTGATTGCGAACACGCTGGGCCCGGTGATCATCGTGTGGATGGCGGTCGGCTTTGGCTGGCGCAATGCTTTTTTCCTTGCCGCCCTCCCAGGGATCGCCATGGCGCTGCTGATCGCCGCGTTGGTGCGCGAACCCGCGGCGGCCGCGCCTGCGGCGCGCAGCGGCCGCGGCGGATTCGATGCCTCGATGGGCGATCGCTCGATGCTGCTGTGTATCGCGATTTCGACGCTGCTGGTGGCCTATCTCGTGGTGTTTTTCACTTTCGCACCGTTGTATCTCATCCGGGTGCGCGGCTTCGACCAGCGCCACATGAGCTTCATCATGTCCTCGTTCGGCGTGGCATCAATGGCCGTGGCATTTCTGGTGCCGGGATCTTCCGACCGGTTCGGGCGCAAGCCGGTCATCATCGTGGCTTCGTTACTGGGTCTGGTGCTGCCGTTCGGCATGTTGTTTACGACAGGCACCCAGCTCGTGCCGATCATTGCGTGCATCGCGGTCGGCGCCGCCTTGAGCGGTGTGTTTCCGCTGGTCATGGCGACAATCCCATCGGAGCTTGTGGGCCCGAACAAAACCGCCACCGCATTGTCGCTGACGATGGGAGTCAGTGAGATTCTGGGCGGCGTATTGGCGCCGAGCGTCGCCGGCAAAGTGGCTGACCTCAAAGGATTGAGTATGACCTTGTGGATTGTGGCCGGCCTTGTCCTTGCGATCATCGTGCTTGCGGCGATGTTGCGGGAGACGGCGCCTGCGGTGCTAAGACGCCGCCGTGAAGGTATCATCCAGGCTTCCATTTGATGCGAACACACTTATGACACGGCCGCTTGAACTCATCGGATCCTTCTGGACGCTCGCGGTTGGAGCGGATCCGCTCGGCGATCAACGCTGCCTGCATGACTTCAGGACGCGCGTGGAGATCGCGGCGCAAGCCGGATTCACCGGCATGGGTTTTTGGCACGCGGATATCCTCGAGATCCGGAAGACATACAGCCTCCAGGACATGAAGCACATCCTGGACGCCAATGGCATCGTGAATGTCGAAGTCGAATGGCTGCTCGATTGGTTTTGCAGCGACGCCCGCAAGAGCGCTGCGGATGAAATCCGCTCGCTGCTTCTGGATGCAGCCGAGGTTTTGCGCGCCCGGCATATCAAGGTTGCCGACCTTGGCAATGATTGTGCCGATGTTGCGCAGATGACGGAGGCCTTTGTCCCCCTCTGCCGCCAAGCTGCCGAGCGTGGAACCAATGTGCTGTTCGAGATGCTGCCGGCGCAGTTTTCGCGCGCGCCGTCGCTCGATCAGGTGCTCTCGATCACCCGCGGCTCGGGAGCCCCCAATGGCGGCATCATGCTCGACAATCTGCACCTGCAGCGCATCGGCATCGGCTCCGCGGAGATCTCGCGCAAACTTAATGCCAGCGACTTGATTGGCGTCGAAATCAACGACGGCACTCTCGCCGTGCCGCTGAAGTTCCAGGACTCCGTGGTCAACAAACGCCTGCTGCCCGGTGACGGAGAGTTCGACATCGCGGGGTTCCTGCAGGCCGTCTGGTCGGTTGGCTACGACGGGCCGATCGGCGTCGAGGTTCTTAATGAATACATCCGAAAGTGGGACCTTAAGACCGCGGCGACCGAGGCGTTTGCAAAGACGCAGCGAGTGGTGGCAGCGGCGCGCCAGGCGAAGAAGTAGCCCGCCGACGTTTCTTGAGGAGTCACGTGACCGATTCCACATTGGCTGACTGGACCGAGATGTACGCCGCGCTCTGGCGGATACGTCTGTTCGAAGGCCACGTACAGCGGCTCGCAGCAGCGGGCGAGATCCCCGGGTTTCCGCACTTGTCCACCGGGCAGGAAGCGGTGGCAGTCGGTGTTTGCGCACTGCTCAAGCCCGAGGATGTGCTGTTCACGAGCCATCGCGGGCACGGCCATGTGCTCGCCAAGGGCAGCGACATGGAGGCCACTTTCGCGGAGATTCTGGGACGGCGGAGTGGCCTGTGCGGAGGCCGCGGCGGTTCGATGCACCTGGTCGATGCAGCGAACGGTGTACTCGGCGCGACCGGCGTGGTGGCGGGCAATCTTGCGCTCGCTGCAGGCGCCGCATGGGCGGCGCAGGCGCAGGGAAGAGAAAATATCAGCGTGGTATTTTTCGGCGACGGGGCGACGGGTGCCGGAGCGTTTCACGAAACGCTGAATCTGGCCGCACTGTGGCGCCTGCCGCTGTTGTTCGTTTGTGAGAACAATGGTTACGCCGAATTCACCAGCCGCGAAGAACATTCCAACGTCAAGCACGTGAGCAGTTTCGCGGCACCCTATGGCATCGCCACGCAGACCATCGACGGCAACGATCTGCCGGCGGTATTTGCGGCCGCCGCTGTTGCAATCGAGACCGTGCGCCGGGGCGCAGGTCCCTATCTGCTCGAGTGCATGACTTTTCGCATGGCGGGGCACTACGTCGGCGACTCACAGCAATATCGGTCAAAAGAGGAGCTCGCGGAGATTCGTGAGAAATGTCCCATCGACCGCCTGAAGCGCCATCTCCTCGAGCGCGGAGTCAGCATGGAGGATTTGGACGCCATCGGCGAGCGCACCAAGAATCAGGTGCTCGGGGCGCTGGAGCGCGCATATGCGGCGCCGCGGCCGGACCCGGCGACCGTGCTTGAATTCGTGTACCGCGCGCCGGCGCTTGCTTCGATCCCGGGCTGAACCGTGCAGCACACATTCATCGAGATCCTGCGCCGCGCGCTCGACGAGGAACTAACCCGCGATCCGGCGGTACATCTCTTGGGCGAGGACGTGGCGGCGGGCGGCGCGTTCGGCGTTACCCGGGGACTCGCGCAGAAACATGGGATTGCGCGCGTGCGCAACACGCCCATCAGCGAAGCGGCCATCACCGGTCTTGCCACCGGTGCGGCGCTGTGCGGCCTTAAGCCGGTACTCGAAATCATGTTCATCGATTTCGCCACGCTGTCGATGGATTGCCTGGTGAATCAAACCGCCAAGTATCGCTACATGTCCGGTGGCCAGCTCGCGGTTCCCCTGGTGGTGCGCACGCAGGCGGGCGCCGCGGGCGGGGCCGCCGCGCAACATTCGCAGAGCCTCGAGGCGTGGTTCATCCACGTACCGGGGCTCGTGGTGGTCGCGCCGTCCACGCCGGTCGAGGCTTATGGCCTTCTGAAAAGCGCGATCCGGCTCGGTGACCCGGTGCTGTTCATCGAGCACAAGCGGCTGTACACGATGAAAGAGGAATTGGGAGAGGGTGCCGAATTACCGCCGATCGGCAGGGCGCGGATTGCAAGGCCGGGCACAGATGTCACCCTGATCGCTTATTCGGCGATGGTACAAACCGCGCTGGCCGCGGCGCAGAATCTGGCGGATGAGGGCATCTCGGCGGAAGTCATCGACCTGAGGACGCTGCTGCCGCTGGACATGGCGACGATTGCGGCGTCCGTTTCGAAGACTCATCGCGCGGTGATTGTCCATGAGGCGGTACTCAATGGCGGCGTGGGCGCCGAAATCGCGGCGCGCATCGGTGCGCAGCTCTTCGACGAACTCGACGGGCCGGTGCTGCGCGTGGGCTGTCCCTTTGCGCCGATTCCATTCGCTCCGGAGCTCGAACGCGCCCTGCTCCCGGGGAGCGCGGATATTGCTCGCGCGGTGCGCCAGGAATTGCTTGAGTGACGCAGATTGCGCAGGAAATTCCAAAAGTGGGCCTCGTCATGGAGGAGGTCAAGGTCGTTCGCTGGCTGAAGAACGTCGGCGACAACGTCATTGCGGGCGAGCCGCTGCTCGAGGTCGAGACCGAAAAGTCGGTGGTTGAGATTGAGGCGGCTGTAACCGGGCGGCTGACAGAGATCCTGGTGCACGCCGACGGCCGGGCGGTTGTCGGCGATCAGGTCGCCTGGATCGAGTCTGCCCAAGCGCAGAGTGCAGCGGCGACAACCCTCACGCCACGCACAGCGGATCCCAAGGCTGATGCGCCGCTGAGCTCGCCGGCCGCGACATCGTCGCGCGAGCGTCTCCGAAGTACCCCCATCGCTCGCAAGCTCGCGGCCGAACATGGTATCGACCTTATTGGAATGGCCGGCACCGGACCGGGCGGGCGGGTTCAGCTGCAGGATGTACAACGAGCCATCGCCGCGACGCGCGCAACCCTTGTCGGGGCGCAGCCTCCTTCCCCGATGCGTCGCGCGGTGGCGCGTGCCATGACCTTGAGCCACACCACAATTCCACAGTTCACGGTCGCCCGTGCGGTGGAATGGACCCTGTTGCAGACCTTGCGGGGCGAGTTCTCCGCGCGCCTGCCCGATGCCGCGCCCAAACTCTCAGTGAATGACTTTCTGATGCAAGCCCTCGCCCGAGCGCTCATTGAATTTCCCGCCCTGAACGCCACCTTTTCAGGCGATCCGGAATCGGCCAGCGCACACCTCGTACAGGCGAGCGGCGCGCACATAGGTCTCGTGGTTGCCGTCGATAACGGTTTGCTGGTGCCCGTTATTCATGAGGTCGAGCAGCTGAGCCTCGCGGAGATCGCGCGCCGCCGGCACGATTGCATCAGGCGTGCGCTGCTCGGCCGACTGAAGCGCGAGGATCTCGACGGCGCGACCCTCAGCATCTCGAATCTTGGCGTGAACGGCCCTGACCGCTTTACCGCGATCATCAATCCGCCGCAATCCGCCATTCTTGCCGTCGGTCGCCCGCGCGATTGTGTCGTGCCGAGGGATGGCGACATCGTCGTGCGCCCGCTGTCCGATCTCACGCTGACCGTCGATCATCGAGTTGCCGACGGCCGGCTCGCCGCGCTGTTCATCGCGCGGCTGGTGGCGATACTCGAGGGACGCGACTGGCGCCTGGAGTAATTCGCGCGAGGCTCAGCGCCGGTCTTGAAGCACTTTGCGGGCGGCGGCGATGATCCTTTCCTCATCGGGAATCACATAGGCCTCGAGCGGTTCGCTGTAGGGTACCGTCGCGTCACGCGCGGTAACCTGAACGATCGGCGCCTTCAACGATTCGAAGCCATGCTCGGCGACATCGCCCGCAATGATGCCGGCCACCGTCGCGTGGCGCGGCGCCTGGTCGACGACGACCAGTCGCCTGGTCTTGGCGACCGATTTGAGAATGGTCGCGAGATCGAGCGGCGCAACCGAGCGCGGGTCGATCACTTCCGCCTGGATTCCTTCAGCGGCGAGTTTTTTGGCTGCCGCGAGCGAGCGTGGCACCATCCAGCCGGTCGCAACAATGGTGAGGTCACCGCCCGCGCGCCGCACCTCGGCCTTGCCAAACGGCACCAGATGCTCGCCGTCCGGCACTTCGCCCATCTCGAGAGTCAATAGATAGTGGTGCAGGAAAACCACGGGATTATCATCGCGGATTGCGGTCGCCATCAGTCCCTTGGCGTCAGCCGCGGTCGAGGGCACCACGACCTTGAGACCCGGGACACCCATGAATAGCGCGGTCAGTGACCCGGTGTGCTGGCCGGCCCAGCCGCAGGCGAAACCAAAACCCGCCTTGAGCACCAGAGGTACCTTCACCTGCCCGCCGGACATATAGCGGAAGCGGGGCGCTTCGTTCACCACCTGATCCATGGCGACGAGCATGAACTCAGCCATGTAGAGTTCAACCACCGGGCGCAAACCCGCCATCGCCGCGCCGATGGCGATTCCGATTTCGGCGGTCTCGGAAATCGGCGTGACGCGGACGCGGTCGTGCCCGTAGGCGGCGACGAATTCGTGGTTCTCAGTAGTAGCCATGTTCTGGCCAAAATAAAGAACGCTTGGATCGCGCCGCATTTCCTGATGAATGCCGGCATCGATGGCGGCGATAAAGGGAAGCTGTGCCATGTCTTGCTCCGCTCAGGCGTAGATGTACTCGAGTGCCGACTCGAGCTTGGGGAAGGGACTCTTGACGGCGAAGGCCACCGCCGCCTCCATTTCCTTCGCGACTTGCGCAGCCAGCTCGTCGGCTTTCTCGGGTTTTAATAGTCCCGCCTTGACCAGAGTGGCGCGAAAGCGCGGCACGGGATCGCCGCGCAATGCCGCCTCGTACTCCTCGCGCTTGCCGAACACGGTGATCGCCTCGTGTTCCGGATAGTGCAGCGGCACGCCGGGCGGGGCGATGATGTTGCCGTGCGCGGAGAGCCGATAAACCTTCGATTCGACCAGCGTCGGGCCGGCTCCGGTGCGCGCTCGCTCGACCGCCGCACCGACTACCGCATGTACGGCCAAGGGATCTGACCCATCCACCGTCACCCCCGGCATCGAGTAAGCTTTGGCTTTGACGGCGAGCGGCTCGCCGTTTGCGGCGTTGGCGTCCTCCTGCGCCGTGGTCGTCACGACGTTGTAGCCGTTGTTCTCCATCACGAAGATCACCGGCAATTTCCACAGGGATGCGATGTTGAGCGTCTCGTGGAACGCACCCTGTTTCGAAGCGCCATCACCGAAGAAGCAATACACGACCTCGCCTTTCTTTCGAATTTGCGCCGCCCACGCGGCACCCGCCGCATGCGGAATGCCCGCGCCCACGATGCCTGAGGTGCCGAGGAAACCGCGCTTGACGTCGGTGAGATGCATGGACCCGCCGAGACCTTTGCATAGGCCGTCCACGCGACCGTAGATCTCGGCCATCATGGCCTTCGGGTCGCTACCGAGAACCATTGGATATCCGTGGCAGCGATAGGTGGCCAGTGCGGCATCGCCGGCGCGGAAGTGGCTCAGCGAGCCGACAATCGACGCCTCGGCGCCGTCGGCAAGATGCGTATGGCCGCGGATTACACCGGGATGCTCGGTGAAGGTACGCTTCACGCGCTCTTCGAACTCGCGGATGCGCAGCATTTGGGTGAAGATCCATATCTGCCGTTCGGCGTTGGGTGCCTGTGCGCTCATGTGATCCTCCTGACTTGAATGACGGCGGTCCGAGCACCCGACTGTAGCACTGGAAGACCCGGTCTTGGCTTCTCTAAGAGTCTAGTTCCGCTTCACACTGGTTTGAATGAAATCATGATGTCACGGCGGCTGGGCAGCATTGACATAAAATTTCCTCTCGTCGCGGTGCTCGCGGCGGGTAGCATAAGGGCAGTGAGCAAGCGCTCAAAATTTTTGCTCCCATAAGGGCTCAAGATCATGGCTAAGATCATCGGTGCAATTGCAACCTCGCACACCCCGACGATTGGGTTTGCCAAGGATCGAGGCCTCGAGAACGACCCCATCTGGAAACCGATCTTCGATGCGTACAAGCCTATACGTGCCTGGCTTGCGGAAAAGCGCCCGGACGTTCTGGTCACCATCTACAACGATCACATTACCTCGTTCTTCTTTGATCACTACTCGCCATTTGCACTCGGAGTCGATGACCTGTACCGGCCGGCCGACGAGGGAGGCGGCGCTCGCAACGTGGCGCCCCTGCCGGGTGCTCCGGAACTTGCACGCTCCATCGCAACCCGGCTTTTTGCCGAGGAATTCGATATTTCTTTCTTTCGCGGCAAGCCCCTGGATCACGGCTGCTTCTCGCCGCTGTCGATGCTCGCCGACCCTGACGGTAGCTGGCCGTGGAAGGTGCTGCCGTTGCAAGTCGGCGTGCTGCAGTTTCCGCTGCCGACGGCCCGGCGCTGCTATCGGCTGGGAGCCGCGCTGGGTCGCGCGATTCGCTCTGACCCTTCGGATCTCAACGTAGTCATCGTCGCGACCGGGGGTCTGTCGCATCAGGTCCACGGGGAGCGCTGCGGATTCAACAACCCGGAATGGGACCATCGGTTTCTCGATCTATTCGAGACCGACCCCGAGGCATTGGCGAAGCTGACTCATGCCGAGTATGCCGAACGCGGCGGTATGGAAGGCGGCGAGATCATCATGTGGCTGATCATGCGCGGCGCTTTGACTGATCGAATCCGCAGGCTGCATCGTACATACTACCTGCCGTCCATGGCGGCAATCGCCACGGCGATTTATGAGAATGACGGAGAATATCCTCCCGCCGCGCCATTTCGCGACCTGCAACTCGACGGGGTGGAGCGTCTCGCCGGTACGTATCCTTATACCCTGGAGCGAAGCGCCAAAGCCTACCGGCTCAACCGCTTCCTGCACGACCTGATCATTCCGGAGTACCGCGAGGCGTTCCGGCGGAACCCCGATGCGCTGATGACTGAGCACGAATTGACTGCGGCGGAGGCAGATCTCGTGCGTCGACTGGACTGGCGCGAACTCATTCACTATGGCGTCACGTTCTTCGTACTCGAGAAGCTGGCGGCAGTGGTTGGCGTCTCCAATCTTCACGTTTACGCGGCAATGCGCGGACAGTCACTGGAAGAGTTTCAAGCAACCCGGAATGCAAAGATCGAGTACGGCGTCGGCGCCCGGCGCGGCGGTTGATGCTGAGCGAATCGTTTCTAATCTGAGGCGATCTTGAGCGCTACGGGTGGCTGCAGCGCGGAATTTGCGCTGCAAGGCCGGGATTTGTGCACTGGCAGTCATGTTGTAACTAGGATCCCAACATAGCAATATGGGATCCCGGGGGAATGGCTGATGGCAATACTCGAACAGAGTTGGTCGACCGCACACCTGCAGCCCGGCAAGGCGCTTTCCTATTGGCGCGACGTGATCTGCGAAAATCTTCTGCAGATGCACATTCAGAGTTCGCAACAGAATGCGTTCTTCGGCTGCATCGAAAAACACGCCTTCGGCCCGATGAAGGCGAATTTCATTTCGGTCAGCGAGCAAAAAGTGTGGCGCGAGCGCACCGCGGCATGCAGCGCCAAGGATCATCTGTTCCACTTGATCCATGTGCGCAAGGGCGTGCAACTGATCGAACAATACGGTCGCAGTCTCAAGGTCGAGGCGGGCGACTGCCTGCTGATTGACTGCCTCGCCGGCTTCGAATTCGACTTTCCCCAGGGCGTCGAAGCCTTGGTGCTCGAGATCAAAAGAGATTGGCTCAAGGGCTGGCTGCCCGCGCCCGAGGATGCCGCGGCGCGCCTGATCGACGGGCGCAGCGGTTGGGGAGCCACGTTGGCATCGGCTTTGAGCAACGTCACGCCCAAGACAGTTGCCGCATCGGGGCTGCCCCCGACGGTGGTGGCGGAACAGATCGTCACCCTATTGGTGCTCGCGACGCCACATCAGGACTCGACGCCGACCACCCACCAGCGATCACTATTGCGGCGCGTGACTGAGACCATTCGCGAGCGCTGCCACGAACCAGACCTTGATCCGGCAACGGTCGCCGCCGCGCTCGGTTTGTCGCGTCGTTACGTGCATATGCTGTTCGCCTCCACCGGCACGACCTTCAGCCACGAGTTGTATGCCTGCCGCCTGCACCGGGCGGAGCGGCTGCTGTGCGACAAGCGTTTTGATGGGCTTGGAATTGCGGAAATCGCCTGGAGCTGCGGGTTCAGCGAGCCCAGCCACTTCACCCGCCGATTTCGCGAGCGCTTCGGATTCTCGCCGAGCGCCTACCGGCTGAATATCGCGCATTGACGAGTCACCGGACCATTCTCACCACTCATGTCGGCAGTCTGCCGCGGGGCGACGAACTGGTGCCGCTGCTGCTTGCGCGAGATCACGGCAAGCCCTACGACAGCGCCGAATTCGATCACAGGGTGCAGCTTGCCGTCGACGCCGCCGTAGCCCGCCAAGTCGAAGCAGGCGTATCGGTGGTGAGCGATGGCGAGCTCGGCAAGGTCGGATACTCGACCTATGTCACGGAACGCCTGTCAGGTTTTGGCGGCAACGTCGCGCGCAAGCCTGCACTTGACCTTGCGCCGCTGCCGGAGCTGCGTAAGAAGCTGGCAGTAATCATGGGCGAACAGGAGTTTCTGCGGTCGAGTTGTGTGGCGCCGGTGAAGCTCAGGAACCTCACGCCCTGTCGCGACGATATCCGCCGTTTCCAGAAATCGATGACCGGGCGCGGCGTTCAGGGCTTCATGAATGCGGCTTCGCCAGGTCTCATCACCGCTTTTCAGCCGAATGCATATTATCCGAGCCACGAAGCCTACCTCACGGACCTGGTGGAGGCGATGCGGCCGGAATACACCGCGATCGCGGCCAGCGGATTCCAGCTGCAGCTCGATTGTCCCGATCTCGCCATGTCGCGGCACACCGGATTCCAGGATGCGAGCGAAGCGGAATTTCTCAAGATCGCGGCAGCCAACGTCGAGGCGCTCAACGCCGCGACTTCGGCCATCGCCCCGGAGCAGATGCGCATGCACGTATGCTGGGGAAATTATGAAGGTCCCCACGATCATGACATCCCGCTGGAGCGGGTGATAGGTATTATACTCAAGGCGCGCCCATCGACCATTTTGTTCGAGGCTGCCAATCCGCGGCATGAACACGAGTGGAAGGTGTGGGCCGCGACCCGGATTCCCGAAGACAAGATACTGGCGCCGGGACTGATCGACACCTGCTCCAATTATGTCGAACACCCGGAACTCATCGCACAGCGCATCGAACGGTTCGTCGATATCGTGGGACAAGAGCGCGTCATCGCCAGCACCGATTGCGGCTTCGGAACCTTCGCCGGCTACGGCAAGATCGATCCTGCAGTGACCTGGAAGAAATTGCGCTCGCTGCGCGCAGGTGCCGACATCGCGGCTGCACGGCTGCGCTAGCGGGCGCACGAGGCCGGTGGCGGGGGCTGCGCAACCGCGCCCGTTATTGGTGCAATCGGCTGAACATAATCCGCGGCAAAATAGCCATAATTAGGCGGTTTTGAGACCTGCCGCAATCATTGCGTATGCTTCGAAACGTAGAATTTCCGCGCTGTAAACGTTCACGCGAAAGAGTCGCGGGCGAGTGGAAGTCAATTCAGGAGAATCATCATGGTCGAAACGGTAAATCGATGGGGCAACGAAGCCTTGTTGATCTCGTTCGCGATAATGACGTACGCGGTGGTCATTTCCCTGAGCTAATTGGCGCGCAGCGCGCTCATGTGCGCGTTGCATTTTCGGGCCGCGACTCGGCGGCAGCGGTTCCCACGTGTTTGGATTTCCACAGCACTGCGCTGTAGTAACACACGTAGTAGCCCATCAACACAAAGTACAATCCAATCGTCAATGGACTGCGCAGCATGGTTGCTGCGGTGAACCCTTGATCCGGACTCCCGTAGACTTGAACCAGCCGGTAGCCCAGTCGTCCGATGAACAGCAACGAGACGGCTATTCCCGTGTAGGTGTGCGGCAAATAGTACAGGCGATCGCCGTCTCTCACGATGCGGGTGTGTGCGGCGCCCCACAAGGCCAGCGCGACGCCGGCCAACACGCCCGCAAGTATTGCCAATAGAAAGGACGTTGATCGCATCGCCGCCGGCAGCAGCAAGCAGCCGACGATGAGCAGCAGCAGGATCCGCAACTGCATGCGCAGCGGCAGCAGCGGCTGTTGGCCGAAGCTGCGGCGAAACCGGCGGTAGACGACAAAAATCAACAGGGCTGCCAGCAGAAAAGCGCCGATTTGTGAAATTTCCGCGTTCATTTGTCCGATACTACTACAAGGATGACCAACGCCACTGTGGTGACACCTGTGCCAAGCGGCCTGACGCGCGGAGTCGGTGCCTGGGGTGCCGTGGCGGTCAACGTTGCAAACATGATCGGTACTGGCGTGTTTCTCAAGACGCGCGTCATGACCTGCAACGTCGGCAGTGCCAAGACCGTGCTCTTGGTCTGGCTCGCGGCGGGTTTGTTGTCGCTTGCCGGCACATTCTCATATTCGGAAATTGCCGCGATGATGCCCGAGGCGGGAGGCGACTACGTTTATCTGCGGCGCGCCTACGGCAAAATGGTCGGATTTTTGTATGGCTGGATGACCTTCGCCGTGGCGAAGGCCGGATCACAAGCTGCGCTCGCGGTGGGTCTGGCAATATTCATGAATGTCGCGGTCGGCGGCGCCTTGGAACATTGGCAACTCGCGGCCAGCCCTTTCGGGTTTAACCTCAGCCTGAATGGTTTGACCATAGTGGCGCTGGCGACCATCTGGACGGTGGCTCTCATCAACTGCGCTTCGGTGGCGGCCGGCGGCCACACCGCGCTCGTGCTCACGCTGGCGAAGGTGGGATTGGTTTTGGGTGTGGGAATCAGCGCGCTCATCTTCGCCCCGGGCGACTGGGGTCACCTGGCAGGCTCGGGACTCGCGGGCACCTGCGAAGGCGTCGCCAACAGCGCGCGCGGTGGTTACGCGGGTTTCGGGGCCGCCATGCTCGGCGCCCTGTGGGCCTACGATGGTTGGAACAACGTCGCGCCCCTGGCCGGAGAGATTCGCAACCCGCAACGCAATTTGCCGCGCGCATTCATCGGCGGCATGCTGGTGGTGGCGGCCCTGTACCTGTTCGTCAATATTGCCTACTACTACGCGCTGACGCCCGTCGAGATCGCGAGCGTCCCCTTGAGTTCATCGGTGGCCACCGAGGTGTTGAAGCGCTTCTTAGGGCCGGTCGCGGTCTCCATGACCGCGGTTGCGCTCATGATCTCGTCATTCGGCTCGCTGCACGCCAGCGCACTCGCGAACTCGCGCGTACCTTTCGCCATGGCGCGGGATGGTTTGTTCTTTCGCGCGCTGGCGCGGCTTTCGCCGCGCACCAACGTCCCCGCGAGAGCGATTGTCGCGCAAGCCGCGTGGGGCAGCGTACTCGCCCTGTCGGGCTCCTATGACAATCTGACCGATTCGGTCATATTTGCATCATGGCTTTTCTACGGCCTGAGCACCGCATCCCTGTTCGTATTCAGAAGAACGATGCCCGACGCGCCGCGGCCGTATCGCGCGCTCGGCTACCCGCTCGTGCCCATGATCTTCGTCCTAGTCACAACCGCACTGCTCATCAATACCTTCATTGCGGCGCCTCGCGAGGCGCTACGGGGAATGCTGATGTTGATCGCGGGCCTGCCCCTGTATTGGTACTGGTCGCGACGCAGCGCCAAGCCGGCGTAGGTTTTCGCCACGCCGGCTTGACGACACGCGCGCGCCTAGTTGCTTTGCCCCGGCAGATCGAATACCAGCACTTCGGCATCGCGGCCGCTCTCGATGTGCAGGTGAAGCGCGTCGGTGATGCGCAGGGCGTCGCCGGCATCGAGCGCGACGCCGTTCGCCAACAATGCGCCTCGCGCCACATGCACGTAGATGCGCCGACCTGGTTGTACCTGAAGATCCGCGGCTTCTGCGCCGTTGAACAATCCTGCGTACACCCGCGCGTCCTGATGGATCAGTACGGATCCTTGCGCACGATCGGGCGAGACGATGAGACGCAGGCGCCCACGCTTTTGCTCGGGTGCGAAATGCTTCTCCTCGTAGCTGGGCTCGATGTTGAACTGATCGGGCTGAATCCAGATCTGCAAGAAATGCACACCCGTGGATTTTGACGGGTTGAACTCGCTGTGCCGAACGCCGCTGCCCGCGCTCATGCGCTGGATGTCGCCGGGCTTTATGGTCGAACCATTGCCCATCGAATCCTTGTGGGCCAGTTCACCCGACAGTACGTAGCTGATGATCTCCATGTCGCGATGACCATGGGTGCCAAAGCCCGCGCCGGCCTGCACGCGATCCTCGTTGATCACCCGCAATGGTCCGAACTCGATATGGTTTGGATCGTAGTAGTCCGCAAAAGAAAAGGTATGAAACGACTTCAGCCATCCATGATCGGCATAGCCTCTTTCGTTACTGCGTCGAATCTCGTTCATGGGAACCTCCTGAGCCACAGAATAGCCTCGAATAAGTCCATAAAAAAGCGCAAAATTTAGGGGTCATTGATCGAAAAAATGGATTCATTCATGACGTTGGCCAGAACGACCTTGGAACAGTGGGCGGTGTTGGCAGCCGTGGTCGACGAAGGCGGCTTCGCGCAGGCAGCGCACAAGCTCAATCGCAGTCAATCCGCCTTGAGCTACACGGTGGCGCGGCTGCAGGAATCGCTCGATTTGCCGCTGCTGACCATCGAGGGCCGCAAGTCGGTGCTTACGCCCCATGGGCAGACGCTGCTCAAGCGCGCCCGCGGATTATTGAAGGAGCTCGCGACCCTCGAGCTGCTGGCGAGCAGCCTGAAGAAGGGATGGGAGAGCGAGCTGACATTGGTGGTGGACAGCGCCTATCCCCGCGCGCGATTGCTCGGCATCATCGCGAACCTTCAGACCACCTGCCCCAGCACGCAAATCCAGCTGGCTGATGTCGTTCTGTCGGGAGCCGAGCAGGCAATCATCGAGGGCGGGGCTGATGTGGTGATCACCAGCCGCGTGCCGGCGGGTTTTCTGGGCGACTGGCTGCTGGACGTGGCGTTCATTGCCGTGGCGCACCCCGGCCACGACTTGTTGCGGCTGGAGCGGGAGTTGACGGCGGATGATCTGGTACGCCACGTACAAGTCGTGGTGCGGGACTCGGGAACCTTGCAGCCGCGTGACGAGGGCTGGCTGGGTGCCGAGCGTCGCTTCACGGTGAGCAGCATGGAGGCGTCACTGGCCACGACTCTGGCCGGGCTCGCCTACGCGTGGTTGCCGGAACACATGCTCCAGGAGCAATTGCAAAGCGGCGCGCTGCGCCGCCTGCCGCTCGTATCCGGAGGTTCGCGCAACGTCGCGCTGTACATTGTGGCGGCTCGCCAAGATCCGCTCGGGCCCGCGGGGCGCATCGCGATGGATGCCTTTCGCGGCAGGGCGCCAGACGGCACAGACCGCAGCTAGAAATAACCGTGCAGTTCTGCCAGCACCAGCCGCTGATTCTGCGCATTGCTCTGCGGTATGCCGCGATAGTAGCGGTAGCCGGCGCGCAGCTGCAGGAAGGGTATGGGCGTGTATTCGTACAGCATGCTGTAGCGCGTCTGCTGGTCCTGCGCCACCGAGCGATCCGGGTCGTACCATTCTGTGGTGATCTTCAAATTATGCCCGCGCCTTATCAGCCAATCAGCCTCCAGTAATCCCGCGGCCAGCGTGCGGCCGTCCGGGAAGGAGTCATCGCGCACCGCATCGGCCTCGGCCAGCCAGGCAACGGGCCCGGTCTTCAGTCCTGCAAAGATGCCGCCAACTCGCCGATCACCGACCAGTGTTTGCGTATAGGAGCCGGCAACACCCAGCCGCCAAATGGGCTGCACGTATGCAACTTGGCTGGTGACTTGATATCCGTGGCCGCTAGTGCCGTTGCCGACACCATTGGTGAGATCGAATTGCGCCGACCAGGACTGTCGTTCATAGCCGATTTCCACGCCCTTGTCCGGCGTCGCCATGCTGATGCCGGAGAGCTCCTGCACGAATGCGCTTTGATCTTGCAATCTCCATCCGAAAGGCAAGTAAAACTGTCCACCCTTGATATAGAAGCCGGTGGTGCTGCCGTAAAGGACATAGGCTTCCTCATTTTGAGATCCGTTCGGCGCCACTTGCTCGTCGATATAGATGTCGAGCCGGTTGGGAATGAGATTCAAGTCGCCATACAGGCGAAACTGCTCGAGCTGAAAAGACTGTGTGGTCATCGTGTTGGGGGCGCTGTCGCGGGTCCAGTCCTCGCGCAGATCGCCTCCGACGCGCAAACCGTCGACAATCTTTCCGGTCCAATTGCTGATGAGCGAGTTGTCGATGGTTTCCGCCGGCAGCAGCACCTTCGCGTAGGTGATTCCAAATTCCGTGCGCAGCGCGCCGCCGGTCGGATTGAAGTGGCAGACATTGCATTTGTAACCCGTCTGCACGGCGAGGTAGGGTTCGGCGGCAGCAGGGGCGGCGCGCAACGCGGCGAGTACGAACAACAGCACCAGGCTGATAGCCAAACGCGGATTCATTGCGGATCCTTGGCTTCTGCAACCGCCGCGTCAGCGGCCGTGACTTCGAATGTGCTGATCACCGACTCGCCGAGCTCGTTCGGTGTGCCAATGGCGATCGACTGTCCGGTGGTATCCGCGAAACCCGGCATGGAAGCATCCACCACCACGCGATAGCGGCCTGCACCCAGGGGTCCCATGGGCCATATCATCAGCGCCTTGAGGTTGGCGCTCGCGACGGCGAGGCGGGCGGGAATGACTGCAGCCGCCGATTGCGCCGTGTCCCCGAGCTTGTCGATGTGCGCAGATCGCACATCGATTTGAGTCACATCGAGGTCATGATTGAATGCAATCATGATCTGCGGCGGCGGCTGGTTCAGCGGCTCCGTGCCATCCGGCACGATCGAGGTGACGGCGAGCGGGGCGGCCACTGCTGCGGCGGCCTCGGGAGGTGCGCCATTCGTGATCCACTGTTGAATGAAGGCGATGGTGTCGGAGGATAAGTACGGTCCGCCCAGCGGCATCTGCGCGCCGACCGCGGCATGGCCTTGCAGCTTTTGGATGATGTAGCTGTTGGCGGGATCGCCCGGCTTGACCCTCAGCAGCGAAGGGACTTCGGTGCTGGGAACGCCCACCAGCAAGTTATAGCTGTTGGCCTCATCCAACCGTAGCCCCTCGGGCGCGCTGCCGCCAACGTGGCAGACGGAGCATATCGGCGTGAATATGTTGGCCTGAATCGCCGCGAAATCGGCCGATAGCGGCACGGTGACGCTGCCCGGCGCCACCGGCCGGCCGTTGGCATCAAGACCTTCGCCGTTGCCCGCACATGCTGCTACGACCAAAATAGCGGCGCTGGCGGCCAACAATGTGCGATACCGCGGCATTGCCGGCGAAGGTCCTGATTTCCTCGTTGGGCTCAATCGCTGTGCGCTCAATTGTTCAGCGCACCCTGTGAAACCCAGGTCTTCACAAGATCGATGGTCGTCTGATCCAGACAGGGGTTTCCCGCGCCTCCGCAGCCGAAGGGCATCTGCGATCCGGTGATGCCAGGCGCACCTTCGATTTTCTGTATCAAATAGCTATTGGTCGGATCATTCGGCGCAATCCGCTTCAATGCCGGCTGTTCAATGCTCGCAACGTTGACAACGTTGGCGAAGGTATTTCCCGCGGTCAGATTCTGCACGCCGGGCAGGGAGCTGCCGACGCCGGAATGGCAACCCGAGCAGATGGGCGTGAAGATCTGTGTTTGCAGTTGAGTGAGCGTGACCTGCGGCGGCGGGGGCGGTGCGTTGTTCGCGACCGTCACCACGCTGGCAGTCGAGCTGCCGACATTGCCGTCCGCGTCGGTCGCCGTGGCAGTGAGGCTGACTTGGCCATCGGTAACAGTGGTGGTGTCCCATTGAATGCTGAATGGCGAGGCAGCTGCGCTGGCGATGAGCGTGCCGTTCGCCTTGAAATCCACCTTGGCGATTCGGATGGGATCGGTGACCGTAGCGCTCAATGCGACGGTACCCGAGAGGTTGCCCGTGGGTACCGTCAGGGCAACCACCGGCGGCGCATTGAGCACCGGCGGCGTGGAGCCCAGATCGATGCGGCCGTACAGGCCGTCGGCTTCGCTGTTGGTGCCGGCCGCAAAGAACAAAGTATTGTGCGGTTGGTTGTTAGCGTCATTGCCGAAGGCGATGCCCCAGAGTCCCGGAGTTGCGATCGGCGTGTTGCCGGCATCGCTGATGGTGCCGAGCGGGGTACCGGCGGCCGCGTCATAGGCGTTGATCTTGCCATCGCCGAAATTGCCGACCAGCAGCGCGTTGCTGAACGTGCCGAAATCCGCAGGCGCAAGCGCCATGCCCCACGGCGCATTCAGCGCCCCGGTGGCGATGAGTTGCTTGACCAACTGTCCGTTGGTGTCATAGATATCGACGTATCCGAGACCGGCGCCGCTGGTGTTGTCGTGATTGTCGGGCGCCAGTTGCTGCGCATAGGTGACGTAGATTTGCGTGGCGCCGCTGGCGCCGTTAGCGATGGCTTGAATGCCGAAGGGCGCATACCCGGCTGGAATGCTGGGATCGGCGAAGGTGAAGGCCGTCGCGGAAGTCGCTTGTTTGGCAAAGCCGGTGTTGAACACATCGATCTTGGCGTTGTGAAAGTCGGTGGCATACAGGAACAAGGCGCCCGCGTTCTTGGCGATCGCCAGACCCTTGTAAACGGCGCCCCCGGCGTCGCTGTACATGGTTATTGCATGGGTGCGATCGACGGACGGCGACCACCCGGCAATCATGCCGCCCTCGCCGTCGAAGATGAACAACGCGGAGCCCGAAGTGGCGCCGGCGGTGACCGTGAAATCGGCGCCGCTGCTGTTCGACACAACCCCGCTCGGATTGAATGCGGCGCCGCCGGCGCCGGCCGCGAACGCCACAACCAGCTGGCTGGCCGCGGGCTGCGGCTGCGATTTGCCGTCGCCGTCGTACAGCGTCGAGGTCTGCGTGCCGTTGTTTGCAATCCATGCCGGCGCGCTGCCCGCGGGGATCGACAACCCCCATGGATTGACCAGATTGGCATCCACGTTCATGGCATTGCCGGCCGCATTGTCAGCGACCAGATTGGTAACCGAGAAAGCGCTGGCCGCGGTAACAGTGAGCGTCGCGGTCCTGCTGTTGCTGGAGTAGGCGCCGCCGCTGCAGGTCAACGTGTACATGTCGGTGCCGGCGCTGGTCGGCGTTACGGTGAGCGTGCCGCTCAAAGGCTCTTTTCCGCTCCACGCACCGCTTGCGGTGCAATTCGAACCGGCAGTCACCGACCACGTAACGGTTGCGGATTGTCCGGCCACCACCGTCGTCGGCTGCACGCTTATCGTTATCGGCGTGGGGCTCGGAGAGCTGCCACCGTAACCGCCGCCGCCGCCGCAGCTTTGCAGAATCAACAGGCAAAGAATCCCCATCAAGCCGCCGCTAGCGGCACGAATAATATTCATCGTGGCCCCCAAAAATTTATCGAATGTGATCGTCGGTCGCGAGGTACGTGTCAAACGCAGCGAGAAAGGTTTAACCTCAGCGGTCACTGCGTGGATGTCGATGAAATTAATTATTTGGAAAATGATGTTCGAAAAACGCCCGGGCGACCGTGAAAAATCAGCGCCGCGCGCCGCTACCATTGCGCTGCTTGGAATATTTTTGCTTGCAGCCGAGCCGGGTGCGGCGGCTGATGTATGGGGCGGTTCGCTGGCGGTGACCAGCGATTACTTCGTGCGCGGCATATCACGCAGCAACGATCAAGCCACGCCGCAGTTGGACTTGCACTATTCGAACAGCGCGGGATTGTTGGCCGGCGTGTTTGCGTCCAACACGCAAATCAATTCCTTTGAGCCCCGCAATGCCGAGCTGAGTGCATTCATCGGATTCGCATGGAGCGCTGGCGAGGACTGGCGCACAAAAATTCTCGTCAGCCACTATGCGTACCCGTGGAACAACGCGGGCACGCAGTACAACTACGATGAGCTCGATGTGGATCTCGCCTACCAAGGCTGGCTGCACTTGAGTGTGGGCTACTCGCCGAACTCACCGCGTTATGTGCCCTATCCCTATGACAGCCTTCTGGGAGTGACGGAGAAATCAGCAGAGGTCAGTTTGCAAAGACCGGTCGTCGGTAAGCTGTCGGCCACTGCAGGGGTCGGCTACAGCCACTTGGGTGGACCCTTTTCGGGCGGCTACACCTACTGGAGCGTCGGGGGCTCCTATGATCTGCAAGCCGTGTCCCTCGTGCTGTCATATGTAGACACCTCGGCAGAAGCTAAGTCATTGTTTTATAATGAGGCGGCAACGGGGCGCTGGACAGGAACGGTGATCTGGCGCTTCTGATCTAAAGACGCGCGCAACTCTTTGCGAGCCTAAAGGTACTAACGGGAGATGAACGCGATCAGGAGTGGTTCTTGCCGATGACGACGCTGGGCAAAAATTCGCCCAAGGAGCACGACAGCGCGCTGCTCCGGGCAGTTGCGGCCGGCGACCGGCGCGCGCTGGCGGAACTGTATCTTGGCTATCATCGGCGCCTGGCGCGATTCCTGTCGCGCTTTACCCCGCGCTATGAAAACATCGAAGAGATCATCAACGATACATTCATGGTCGTTTGGCAGAACGCCAATGATTTTAGAAACGCCTCGCTGGTCTCCACATGGATTATCGGCATCGCATATCGTACGGCGTTGAAGTCGTTTCGCAGCCAGAAAAATCACGCCGACATGGGCAGCCTGGACGACCACCCCGAGCAGACCGTCGATCCCACCAACGAAACCGAAGTTCAGGACTGGCTGCAACACGGTTTGAGCAGCCTGCCGATCGAACAGCGATTGACTCTGGAGCTCGCCTATCACATGGGCCATTCCCTGGAGGAAATCGCCGCGATCACCGACTGCCCGGTGGGAACCGTCAAGGCGCGCATGTTTCACGCGCGCGAGAAATTACGTCGTAGCCTGCCTACTTTAAGCGGCGCGGCGATCGAAAACCCGGCGAGGATCGGATGACCAACAATCGCGGTGCCGGAGAATCCGATCACGAAGAGGTCGCCGGCCTCATACCCTGGTATGTCAATTCGAGCCTCCCCGATCTGGAGCGGCTCAAGGTCGATGCGCACCTCGCCGGCTGTGCGGCTTGTCGCGCCGAACTGTTCGCGGAGCAGCAGATCTTCGAGCGCATCAATGGGGCGCCGGCCGTGGAATACATGCCCGCGGCATCGCTCAAGCGCCTGCAGGCGCGGCTCGATATCCAGCAGAGCCCAACACCCGCGATGGATGCATCTGGATCCCCGGCAGTTCGCATCAGTCGCGTATCGAAGCAAGGATGGAAGGCCGCGTCAATCGCCGTCTTGGCGATTTCGATCAGCTTGCTGCTGGCCGACCGCTGGGTGCAATTTCGCGGGCAACAAGCAGCCCCGAATTACCGCACGGTGACCATCTCGCCGCCGCGCGCGCGCGATGAAGTGATTCGCGCCGTGTTTGCGCCGACGATCACCTTGGTGGACATGCAGGCGATCCT
>Ga0210409_10001904_pt1 | contig 26089 bp, 18 predicted proteins | sample IncBWH17MmetaG_FD_161649 | JGI IMG/M metagenome (GOLD analysis project Ga0210409, IMG submission 161649) | Forest soil microbial communities from Barre Woods Harvard Forest LTER site, Petersham, Massachusetts, United States - Inc-BW-H-17-M | ecosystem: Environmental > Terrestrial > Soil >...
CTCGCTTTCGTCCTCCTGACGCTGCCCGGGGCGCGCCAGTTCGGCGCCAGCCTGCTGGCCTCGGCCGGCGTGGCGGGCCTGGTGGCCGGCATCGCCGCCCGTCCGGTGCTGGGCAATTTCATCGCCGGCATGCAGATCGCTTTTTCCCAGCCGATCCGCATCGACGACGTCCTGATCGTCCAGGGCGAATGGGGCCGCGTCGAAGAGATCACCGGCGCCTTCGTGGTGATCCGCATCTGGGATGAAAGACGTTTGATCGTGCCGCTGCAGTGGTTCATCGAAAATCCTTTCGAAAACTGGACCCACACCTCCTCCACCATCCTCGGCACCGTCTTCCTATGGCTGGATTTCGGCGTGCCGGTGCCGGCCATGCGCGCCGAGTTCGAACGCATCTGCAAGGCATCGCCGCAGTGGGATGGCCGCGTCTGCGTACTGCATGTGACAGACGCCAGCGATCGCGCCATGCAATTGCGCCTGCTGGTCAGCGCCAGGGATTCCGGCAGCGCCTTCGACCTGCGTTGCGCCATCCGCGAAGCCATGATTGGCTTCATCGCCCGCGACTATCCGGAAAGTCTGCCGCGCGTACGCGCGGCGCTTGACAAGGAGCAGACCCAGGTCGTGGAATAACGCTAGAATGGGCGATATCTCCAGGGGGTGTAAAGCAGATGACGGTAGAACCAGGCGAATTTTCTTTAGCAGCGACGGCCCGTCAGATTAAGCCGGCCGCCATCGCCCCACCCAGCCGCCTTGCAAGCGCGTTTGCCGGCCTGCTCGCCACCCTGGCATTTTCCACCCCGGCGCCAGCCGCCGAGCCCACGCCATGCCCGCCGGACTGGGAACCCCAGATCTGCCAGCTGAAGTCGGTGGTGGAAATACTCAAGAAAGATCACCTGACGGAAATCGACGTCCCCGCCTTTCTCGACGAAACCATACGCCTGGGCGTCAAGACCCTGCCTTACGCCAAGTTCATGAATGCCGCGGAACAGCAAGAACAGATCAAGAAGGACGAGCGCACGCGCAACGGCACGCCTGGCATCGGCATCATTTTCGAGACGCTGGCGGACGGCTTGCATATCATCGACGTCACGCCGGACGCGCCGGCAGCCCAGGCTGGTGTGCGCAGCGGCGACGTGGTGGTGGCGATGGATGGCAACAGCATGGCCGGCATCAACAATACCGACATCGCCAAATACGCCGGCGGCGACGTCGGTACGCCGCTCAAGCTGACCTTGCTGCGCGGCCCGAAACAGCAACGACTCGAATTCACGCTGCTGCGCGCCATTATCAAGCAACGGCCGGCAAGCGCCAAACGTCTCCCCGGCGACATCCTGTACACGCGCATGAGCAGCTTTCCAGAACCTGCCATCGGCGACTACATCGACACGGTGCAGGCAGCACGGAAAGACGGTGCGCCGGTCAAGGCCGTGATTCTCGATCTGCGCCTCAATGGCGGCGGCGCCTTGAACGCCTCCATCGGCATCATCGGTCTCTTCACCGGCCGCAATAAAACCGCGATGGTCACGCTGCAGCGCGACGACAAGATCCAGCACCGCATCAGCACCAACTGGCCGGACTACGACCTGCCGGTGCTGAAAGGCCAGGATCCGCTCGCACCGTTGGAAACCGATAGCTGGTGGCGCAGCGTGCCGCTGATCGTGCTGGTCGATGGTCAGAGCGCTTCGGCTGCAGAAGCTACCGCGGCCGCCCTGAAAGACCTCGGCCGCGCCCGGCTGCTGGGCACCCCGACCTACGGCAAAGGCATGGCGCAAACCGGCATCGGCACGCGCGACGGCACCTATCTCAACTGGACCAACGCCCGCAACCTGCGGCCGAATGGCTGTCCGATGGAGGGTTACGGCGTGGTGCCGGACTGGATCGTCGGGCCGCGCAGGGATGCCGACATGGAGGGCGTCCTGCTCCTCTACCGCGAAGTCGACATCCCGCGCGCGCCTTACGCCAACAAGCCCAACCCCGATCCCTTCGCCGATGTGCGCAAGGAGCGCCAGCGCCGGCGCGACCAGCGCGCCAAAGCCAAGCCGGATCCGCTCAGGAGCGCGTTGCCGCAAAAGGAATTCGGCAGCAGCAAGGATTGGCAGTTGCAGCAAGCGCTCAACGCACTGGCCGGCAGGCCGGTGCAGACGGCAAGCGTCAATCCGCGCTTCATGCCGGCGCAGCCTGCATGCATCAAACTGGATCAGTAACGCTCCGGTTTCAGCGGCATCAGAAATAATGACAACCTGGTTAACACTTGAAGGAAACAGAAAATGTCTGGCAGCGATTCAACGGCAGCCACAGGCCGCTATAGTGCGTTCCTGTTCGATATGGACGGCACCATCCTTAACTCTATCGCAGCTGCAGAACGCATCTGGGGCGCATGGGCGCTGCGCCATGGCCTCGATGTGGCGTCCTTTCTGCCGACCATACACGGCGCGCGGGCGGTTGATACCGTCGCGCGGCTGGGATTGCCCGGGGTAGATCCGGAACTGGAAGCGATAGGCATCACGCAGGCGGAAATTGCCGATGTCGAAGGGATAGTAGAAGTCAGCGGCGCGGCCGACTTCCTGCGCTCGCTGCCGGCGGACAAGTGGGCCGTCGTGACTTCCGCGCCTAGAGACCTGGCGGCACGGCGCATGCTGGCAGCAGGCATTCCCGTTCCGGCGATCCTGGTGACGGCCGAAGATGTCGCTGCCGGAAAACCGCATCCCGATGGCTATTTCCTGGCAGCCAGCAAGCTGGGCGTGGACGCCGGCGACTGCCTGATATTCGAAGATGCGGCTGTGGGCATTGCTGCCGGCGAAGCTGCGGGCGCCACGGTGATGGTAGTTACCGCGACACATTTCCATCCGCTGGCGACCTCTCATCCATCGATCAACAGCTACCAAACGGTGCGCATCAAAGTTGACAGCGATGGCTTGATGCTGCTTCAAGAACAGGGCGCGTAATCCAAAGCGCCGGCCTGGCTTTCAAGACCCAGGGGTCAGGCCGGATTGTGGTCGATCCAGTCGCCGGCGAAATCGAGGATGTACGAGATGGCTTCATCTTCGGTGTCGAATTCGTTGCTCGGCATCGCGCGCGCGTAGCGGATTTCGCCGGCGCCATCTTTTCCTGAGCGGATCGTAAAGCATGCGGCATACTTTCCGCTGTCCTGTTTTTCCGGCGACGGGAACACGGCGTTCCCCTTATAGGGAAAACCCTTTGTTTGAACCATGGCAATGTCTTCTGTAAGGATACGTTGCGCGCAGCATATCCTATTTTCTGTCCGGCACGGTCAGCTCGCGGCTGATGCCGCCTTCAAGCGCACTGCCGCTGGTCGTGCCTTCGCCGTTCATGCGGCGCTGGCAGGCATCGCGGTCGTCCGCCGGCAGCGCATTACAACGCAACAACGCATTCGCTCTGTCCCTGTCCGGATCGTCGGACAGCCGTCCCCTTCTCGACTCCGCCAATGCGGCTCCGGCCTCTCTCAGGCATGTTGCGCGATCCTGGTTCGAGCGGCCGTTGTTGCAAGCGGCCCGGTCGGCTTGATAGCGTGCGGTTGCGCTGGCAGAATCGCCTGCGGCCATTGCCGAGAACGACATGCACAAGGCCAGCAACGCCGTCAGGCAAACGGCCTGACGCTTGAATAAAGCGGGAATTGATGGAAATGGAAGCTGATGGTTTGACATGATGACCTCCGGTTAGAGACTTCAATCTACCGGGGCACTGCTTTTCTGTATGTACGCTAGCGCACATCGTTCAAATCAAAATCCCCGCCGGAGCAGACAAAGTGATTTCGATACGTTCCTTGCCCTTGCCGAGCCGCTTGCGTTTCAGCGTGAGCGGGCCGATTTCAGCGGTCGACCTGGGATGGGTGCCGCCACAACCCATGCGGGCAAAGCCCTGGACTTCCCAGTAGCGGCGCTGGGACGGTTCATCGGAAAATGCCGTTTCTATGGGCTTGCCGGCGGTGACCAGAGCGCCGGCTTCCTGTTCAAGCGCCGGAAACAGCACGGCGATGCTGTCGTCGCGCGCAAAGTCGATGCGCGCCCGCTCGGCTGAGATATGGGCGCCGATGCGTTCGATGCCTGGGCAATGCCGGTACACCAGCTGCAAGATCATCTCGGCAGCGAAATGCAAGCGCATCAGGCGATAGCGCCGCTCCCAGTCGATCCTCAGCTCGACCGCGTCGCCCGCCTGCAGGCTGTGCCCGGGCGGCAACGTGTAGGCGATGTCCAGCCCATCCCTGGCCGCCGCCAGCACCGGATAGCCGCCCAGAGTGCCGGCATCGCTTTCCTGCCCGCCCGAGAAAGCGAAGAAAATCGTCGACTGCAGATACACCTGGTCGCCACGGACGGCAGCGACAGCGGTATTCAGTTCGGTCTGATAGGGATCTTGCCAAAAGATTTTCTGTGTCATGGTTCGCGTCCGTCGAATCGGCTGTCCTGGTCAGATATTGCTCCGGCAACCTCGGTGGCAATATACCTCGATTACATCCTCGCGGTAAATCCATGGCGCCGCGCGAACCGGCAACAGCGGGCTTCGACTATGCTTTGAAAAGACGCATAAACCTGCGCTTACAAGTCATCGCCAGGCCGCCCGCAGTGTAAAATCCCAACGCATTCGACATCTGCATTGCATGCCTCTTTTTCGTTTCAACCGCTTCAGCATGCCTCCGACACGGGGCGGCGGCGAATGCATCATCGGGATTCAAAATGGCGATCTGGCCGGTTCAACTCTGTATCATCATTCTCGCCACGCTGCTGTGCGGCGCCCTCGCCAAACGGCTGGGACAAAGCCGCGTGGTCGGCGAGATCGCTGCCGGCCTGCTGCTCGGACCGGCGGTCCTCGGTGCAGTCAATACGGATTTCTACAATCTCCTGTTCTCCCATGCGGCAATGCCGATGATGTCGCAGCTTGGGGAACTCGGCCTGGTCTTCCTGATGTTCCAGCTCGGACTCCACCTGGACCTGAAAAGCCTCCAGGGGCGCGTGCCGATACGCATGCCCGTCGCTGTCGCGTTGGCAGGAATTGTCGTTCCGTTCACAATCGGCTGCGCCATTGCGCTCGCATCCAGGACGGCGATCGCACCGCAGGTGCCCGCTCTCGGCTATGTGCTGTTTTGCGGGGTGGCATTGTCCATTTCCGCCATGCCGGTGATGACGCGCATCGTGATGGATCTGCGGATGGAAGGCACATACACCGCAACAGTGGCATTGGCGGCGGCATCCCTGACGGATCTGCTTGGGTGGTTGCTGCTGGCAGCGATCACAGCGATCTCGACAGGCGGCTTCACATGGGAGCATATCGCTCGCAATGTAGCGCTCCTGCTGGTGTTTGTTGCGGCCTCCATGCTGATCGCGCGGCCGCTTTGGAGCAGGATCATTGCCCGCGGGCCGAGCGCCAGCGTGACGCCGCGCATGCTGCCCGCCGTGATCTGCTATGTATTGATGTCATCCTGGATCACGGCTGAAATCGGCTTTCACAGCGCATTCGGCGCCCTGATGGCCGGCTTGGTGCTGCGCGACCTGCCGGGGCTGAAAATTGAATGGCGCGCCAAGCTCGAGGGATTTGTGGCGTTGCTGCTGATGCCGGTGTTTTTTGCGCTGGCAGGCATCCAGGCCGCTACGGGAAGCATTTCCTTGCCGAATTTCTGGCTGTGGCTTGGTTTATTCCTTGCCGGCGCAGTCGCCGGCAAGTTCGGCGGCAGCTACCTGGGGGCGCGCATAGCGGGCGCCCGCCATCGCGATGCCAGCGTAATTGCAGCGTTAATGAATACACGCGGGCTGATGGAGCTTATCGTCCTGACAATCGGCCTGAAGGCCGGCATCCTGCCGCCTGCCGCCTACACGATGCTGTTTATCATGGCGCTGGCAACCACGGCAATGACGGTTCCGCTGCTGCGGCTTTTCGGCTATGGCAGGGAGCCTGGCGTAGCGGGTGCAACGGCAAAACAGGGCACGGCGTACGAACTGTAGTTGTTTGTAACAGCCGGCGAACGGCGGCGGTTGAGGGCGTATCATTCGCGCTGCGTCCCTCCCAAGCCAATCACTGCCCTAGTCTGTCACCGTATGTCTTCGCTTTCCGTTTCATTAGCTCCGTTGCGCCACGTAATCCGCCCCTCATCGCGGCATGTCAAAAAGATCACTCTCGGCCTGATCGTGGTTGTCCTGACAATAAGTGCCGCGGGATGTGCCATTGAACCGGTTCCCATGTCGCCGCAAACTGCCGAGCGCTTGAAATCCCAGGCGCCGATCCGCTTTCTGCTGACTTTCGACGATGGCCCGGCTAGGCCAAGGACGGACAATCCGACGCTGTCCATACTGGACACGCTGGCCCACAACCCGCTGCAACCCGGCATCAAGGTCCTCTTTTTTGTGCAAACCCGTTCATCCGGCGCCGGCGAGACGGAATTCGGGCGCAGCATACTGCGGCGTGAAGCCGATGAAGGACATCTGCTCGGCTTTCACACCGCCACGCCACACCATGCCAACCATCGCTTCCTCAAACCCGAAGCATTCGAGCAATCGCTGAACGATGGCATTGCCGACATTGTTACCATCCAGGGCAGCGCGCCGACACTGGTCCGGCCGCCATTCTGGAACTACGACAAGCGCACTTTTGCCGCTTACCAGCAGCACGGCATGCACGTGCTGCTGACGGATCTGAGCGCGAACGACGGCAAGATATATGGCATCAAGGCCAGCCTGAGAAGACGTTCCAACATGCTGCATCTGTTGACCGATGTACGCGAGCGGATAGCCGCGGGCGAGTTGCCGACGGTCGACGGCAGTATTCCGGTGGTGGTGAGTTTTCACGATGTCAACAGCTACACTGCCGATCACATGGCGGAATATCTGCAGATACTGATGGATTGCGCACATGCGGTCCAATTACCGACCGCCGCCAAGCCGTTTTACGACGACAAGGCGGTGCTGGAACGTGCGGCCCTGGCAAGAAGCATACGTGACAGCGCACAAGCCGTGCGCCTGCCCGGATTCTGGAACTGGTTGTGGGAGTAAGGTTAGAAAAGGGCCATTGACCGCTATTGACCAACGCATCCATCGGTAGAAGGGACCTATTCAGGATTCCCCCTGAAATACCGAACCACCCCCGAAAATATTGCTAAAAATCACTCCAAGACGCGGTTTGCAGATTCGTCTTGATCTTGGAAATTTTGGTCTGCCGCTTGTGGCAGCAGACCAAATTTCTCTATTCATCGCTCATGTTAATCGATGCGATGACTGCTCCCTCTAGTTGCCAAACACCACGCCGACACCGGCGCGGACGATGGTGCTGTTGTTGCCGGCGCTGGAGAAGCCGGCGTTCAGGTTGACGTTGCCGCGCTGATTCCAGCGCGATACGGTAACCCCCAGTGCGGTGCTGCCGCGATAGCTAGCGATGCCTGCATTCAGGGACGTCTTGCCTGGTACATAAGGCGTCACGTTGTTCAACGCCGCTGCCGCCGCAATGCCGCGACTTGCGGCCTTGTCAACCTCATTGATCGCATTGTTCACCTGGCTAAAGCGCTGATCGGTGTAGTCATTGGCGCTTTGTAAGGTCTGCGCCGCGCTGTTGTTGATCATGTTGTTCATCTGGCCGACATTGACCGCATCGGTACTGGCTACGCCTTCCGCCACGTTGACGATCGCGCGTTCATTCCCGACCGAGCCGACCGACACCGTGTTGGCCTGGTTAGCCACCGAATTGGCCCCGATAGCCACTGCGTTGCTGGCGGTCGCCTGGGCATTTTCGCCGACGCCGACGCTGGCTGAACCTGGCGTCGCCACCGCCGCCTGGCTCTTGTCGCCGGCAGAGACGAAGTGCGGGTCGGGGGCGGAACCACCGCCATTGCTTTCAATGTTGGTGACACGATTGTCGACATTGGTGATCTGATTCTGCAGACTGTCGCGCAGCGCCGCAATCTGGCCGCCGTTCACAGCCTGGCGGCTGCCGGCAGCGATATTGCCGTCGGCAACGTTATTCAGCACCGTGCCGTTGACGCCGGCAAAAGTCACCGAAGCCTTGCTGGAGCCGGCATCATAAACAACCGCGTCGAGCGCATTGCCGCCGGCATCGACCAGGCCGGCATCCTTCAGCTGCTTGACGTTCACCGCATCAGTATCTTCAGTACCCGCCGCGACGCCGCTGATCTGGCGACCACCAATTTCCACCACGTTGCTGCGGATGGCGACAGAACCGGCGCCGATGGCCACCGAGTTGCTGCCTGCAGCAACGCTGGCGTCATCACTGCCGTCGTTCTTGCCGTCAGCCTTGAAGTAACGCGTAGCGCTGGCCAGGTTATTGGTGACGTTGCCGATCTGGGTGTCCAGCTGGCCTTTGTTGACCGCATCGGTCGCTGCCACGCCATCACCCACATTGTGAATCACGGTGGTGCCGCCGGCGCCGTTGCCGAGATTGATGTCGGTTTTTCCAGCATCGGTATAAGTCACCGCCAGAGCGTTCAGATCGCCGATCTGATCCTGCACGCCTTTCAGCTGCGACACATTGACCGCATCGTTAGCTTCAACGCCATCCGCCAAGCTGGTAATCTGACGGCCGCCGACATCCACCGTGCTGTTGCGGGTAGCGATGGAACCGGCGCCCAATGCCACTGCATTGCTGATGGTCGGCGCTACCATCGCACCAACACCGAGCGCCACGCCATTTGCTCCCAGCACTTGTGCCCCCTGGCCAAGCGCTGTACCTGCCGAGATGGCTGTCGCACCGGCGCCAACTGCTGTGGATTGCAGGTTTGCCGTCGCGCCAGAGCCAATCGCAGTATCGTTGGAATTTCGTGCCTTGGCATTGTGACCCAGAGCCACGGATTCCTGTGCCGCAGCTGCGCCGGAGCCGATGGCAATCGCGCTAGTCCAATTGGCTGCTGCGCCGTTGCCGATTGCGATGGTGTCATCGAATTTTGCCTGCGCGTTCGAGCCCGCAGCTACCGCGTTATTACCGGTAGCGATCGCATCGTCGCTGCCGTCATTTTTTCCGGTCGCCTTGAAATAGCGGGTAGCATTGGTAAGGTTATTGGAGACGTCGCCGATCTGGTTGCTGAGGTCGGTCTTGGCTGCATTCAACTGCCCGACATTGACGGCGTCGCCAGTATCTACACCGTCAGCGATGTTCTTCAATTGCGTACCTGCCGCGCCGCCGAAGGTCACGGAACCTTTGCTCGAACCGGCATCGTAGACCACGGCTTCTAGCGGACTACCGCCGGAATCGACCAGGCCTGCGTCCTTCAGCTGCTTGACGTTGACTGCATCGGTATCCTGCTCACCCGCCACCACACCAGTGATCTGGCGATTGCCAACCTCGACCACGTTGTTGCGGGTCGCGATCGAACCGGCACCGATGGCAACCGAGTTGCTGCCCGCGCCGACGCTGGCGTCATCGCTGCCGTCGTTCTTGCCGTCAGCCTTGAAGTAACGCGTGGCGTTGGTCAGGTTGTTGCTGATCGTGCTCATGCCGGTCGAAGTTGAGGTCGACAACGAAGCCACATTGCTGTTGGTTGAACTCAAGCCCGACGATAACGATGCGACGTTGCTGGCGACTGTGCTCAGGCCGGTTGAAGCCGAAGTTGACAATGACGTGACGCTGCTGCTGACCGAACTCAGGCCTGTCGAGGTCGAGGTCGACAGCGAGGTCAGCTGATCCACGTTCACCGCATCCTTGCCATCCACGCCGGCCGCAACATTTTTCAACTGCGTACCTGCTGCGCCGCCGAAAGTCACGCTCGATTTGCTGGAACCGGCGTCATAGACCACAGCTTCCAATGGATTGCCGCCGCTATCCACCAGGCCGGCATCCTTCAATTGCTGTACGTTGACTGCATCGGTATTTTCCGTGCCCGCCAACACGCCGCTGATCTGGCGACTGCCTATTTCAACCACATTGTCACGAGTAGCAACCGATCCAGCACCGATGGCGACCGAATTGCTGCCGGCGGCGACGCTTGCGTCATCGCTGCCATCGTTCTTGCCGTCGGCCTTGAAATAGCGGGTAGCCTTGACCAGATCGCTGCTGACAGTGCTCAAGCCTGTCGAAACCGAGGTCGACAAGGAATTCACGCTACTGTTGGTCGAACTCAAGCCCGTCGACAAGGACGCAACGCCGGTGGAAGCCGAAGTTGACAGCGAACTAACCGCGCTATTGGTCGTGCTCAAACCTGTCGAAGCCGACGTCGACAAGGAATTCACGTTGCTGTTGGTCGAGCTCAGGCCGGTCGACAAGGATGCGACACCTGTAGACGCCGAAGTCGACAGCGAATTGACCGCACTATTGGTCGTGCTCAAACCTGTCGAAGCCGACGTCGACAAGGAATTCACGTTGCTGTTGGTCGAGCTCAGGCCGGTCGACAAGGATGCAACACCGGTGGAGGCCGAAGTCGACAGCGAATTGACCGCGCTATTGGTCGTGCTCAGGCCTGTCGAAGCCGAGGTCGACAAGGAATTCACACTGCTGTTGGTCGAGCTCAGTCCAGTAGACAGCGACGCAACGCTGCTGGTAACCGTACTCAGGCCGGTCGATGCAGAGGTCGACAATGATGTCACGCTGCTGTTGGTTGTACTCAAACCGGTTGATACGGACGCAATGCCGGTCGACAAACTGTTAACGCCGGTACTCAATTGCGCAACAGTGACGGCATCTTGCGGGGCCGAGCCGTCCGCCAGATTTGTGATACGGCGTCGCGCCGTGGCTGAGCCTACCGATACTTCAGAAGCCGGTGCCGCAGTATTCGTCAAGTAGCCGACGCCGGCAGGCGCTGTTGCGCTGGTGACCGAACCGGCGCCTAACGCCACAGAGTTGGCCGTCGTCGCGGTGGCTCCGCTGCCAAGAGCCAGCGTATTGGCTGCGTTGGCTCCCGCACCAGCACCCATGGCGGTTGCATTCTGCGCACTTGCTTGGGCACCGCGGCCTATGGCACTGGCCCTGTCGGCGAGTGCCTTTGCCGAGTCGCCAACGGCTACAGAGCCGTCACCCAGCGTCCCGGAATTAGTACCAACCGCAGTTCCGCTCCAAGCTCCTGTAGTCATTCCGGAATCCGCACTTGCTTTCCAGCCAATGGCGGTAGCTCCCTGCGTGCCAACAGCTGTTGCATTCGTTCCGATTGCAGTTGAATTATCTACCGCTGCGTTCGAACTTCCGCCAAAGGCAACCGATCCATTGCCGGCTGACGTGCTGCTGGTGCCAAAGGCGATCGAATTGGTGCCCGATACCGTCACGCCCTTACCAACTGCCATAGAACCGACACCACTTGCCGTTGTGCCCCAGCCAATGGCAAACGCATCATCAGCGATTGCTTTCGCTCCGCTACCGATCGATACTGCACGCAGGCCAGTGGCCTGGGCATTGGTGCCGATGGCCGAAGCATCGGTCTTGGTCGCCAGCGCGCTTTGACCGATGGCGGTGGCATGGTCGCCGCTGGCCTGTGCATTGGTTCCAATTGCCTGCGAGTATGATCCAGCCGTTGCCCAGGCACCAAGCGCGACCGAAAAGCCACCCGTCGTACTAGCATGGTCGCCAACGATTGTGCTGTTCTGAAAAGTGGTGTTTGCGCCATTGCCGATAACCGTCGAACAGGCAACTGGTATCCCGCTGCCGCTGACGCAAGCAGCGGTCGGACCTGAAGCGCCGTCGCCGATCACGGTATTGGCAGCGTTGCCTTGCACGGCTCCTGCACCTGCCACGTAGGCTTCGGCACGACGCGGCACCGCAACGCCGGCAACAGCCGCAACAGCAAGCACGACCGCCAGCGATTTAGCAATACCAGACGTCTTGCTCTTGGTACGGCCTTTAGCAGTTTCAGCGACAGCTACCCAGGTACCGCTGACATGATTGAATACCACCCGATAAATTCTGTTCATTTCGATTCCCGATCCAAAACAATTTGTATGGATCGAACTTTATCGAGAACGCGCAAGCGTCAATATAGGATTTGTCCCAAATAATCCTACAGAATAATCGGAAAGATCCTACAACAACACTTTGATTCAGAACACGGCAGATGCACTCCGGATCCGCACTTCCCCAGGTGAAATCTATGTTTTCGGCAACAAAACTGGCGGGTGCCAGCCCTCCCCTTGTCGCATTAAATCCGCATGCCGCCAGAGGGAAAGAAATGTTGCCCACGAGAGGCAGAGGATTTCGTGCAGGACTATTCAGAAGCGACCAATCCGACCCAATGCAGGGTAGATTCATCCGCAGACGGCAGGCAACGCAGCGAAGCAGCATCGGCCGCCACACCCAAGGTCGATTTATAAGCAGTTTTCTTGACCTGTCTTGTCAATCGCTGCGTCAGGCGGCGGGTATATTGATCGCCATAGATAACGATCCGTTCAAGCATCAGCAATAACTCTTTGTCTTTAACTCCGCTTTGCAAAAGCTGGCGCCAAAAATCACACTCGTTCCAGCGTCGGAAGCGCATGTAGATCGCTGGCGATTTTCCGAAATGCTGCGGCAGGCGATTCCATGCGCAGTCATGTCGCGCGATCCACAGAATCGCTTCGACAAACAGGCGATTGTTCTTGCCGCTGACGCCAGGATCACCCGGCCTTCCTGTCAGCAGCGGTTCTAATTCTCGCCATTGTTCATTGCGTAGCAGCATCGTGCATTCCTTGATTTCATACATCGTGTTCACCTGTAAAAAGTGTCTGCTGCCCCGTCCTTCCTCTCGTCGCCTTGCCCAGAGAATCCAGGAGAAGGCAGAAATGGACTGGCAGTACAGGTTCAGCACTGTATCGACGTTGGATGCACGACAATATAGGAAATGTCTGAAAGCAATGGAAAACCATCGCGTTTTCCGGCGCCACGAATGCGGATAGCAAACAAACGCTAAAGCTGTGCAATCTGCGCGCCAAGCATGGCGCATGCGGCGTTCAGCTTGTCTTTGTCGGCCGGCAAGCCGGTGCGCAGCAGGCTTTCTATCCGCTCGCTCGCCTCGGCGATCGCCGGGATGTCCGCAATCAGCGCCGCGCCTTTCATCCTGTGAACGTAGTGCGTCAGCAGGTCGAGGTCGCCACTGGCCAGCGCCCGCTGGATCTGGTCCAGATCCAGCTGCGCGCCGTCGCGGAACAGTTCCGTTGAACTGTGCACAGGCAAGCTCGGTGGATGCCGCCGCAATGTCAGTTCGATATCGCACCAGGCTTCGATCATGGATTGCAGTTCATTCAGGCGCAAAGGCTTTTTCAGGACGCCGTCCATCCCGCTTTCCATGCAGCGTTGCATGTGGCCGCTATCGACGGCCGCCGAGATGGCGATGATGGGCTGGTGACGCTGGCTGCCTTGCTCCCGCTGGCGTATCGTGCGCGCTACCTGATAGCCGTCCATGCCAGGGAGATAGCAATCCAGCAGTATCATGGAAAACTGTCGATGATCCAGCAGGGTCAGCGCCGTGGGGCCGTCTTCAGCCAGCACGGCATCGCAGTTCAGCTCTTCCAGCTGGCGCTGGATGACCAGCCGGTTATTCTGATGATCATCTACCACCAGAATCGTAGGCCCGCTGGCGGCCGCGATACCTGTCGGGGCCGCCGTCCCGGCCGCAACCGCAGATGGGCCGCCGGCTTCGCGCGGCCGCGTAGTCACCGGGATGGCAAATGTAATCGCTGTACCAATCCCGACCTCGCTATGCAGATCCAGGGTGCCTTTCATGGTTTCGATCAGTTCGCGGCAAATCACCAGGCCCAGCCCGGTACCGCCATAGCGCCGCGTCGTCGAACTGTCTGCCTGGACGAAAGGTTGGAACAAGCGCGCCTGTTGCTCGACCGATACGCCAATGCCGGTATCCGCTACCGTCGCCTGCAGAGTTGCCGTCGAATGCGATGCCGGCGCAATGTTCGACAGACGGACAGAAACCGTAACGCCACCCTGATCGGTGAACTTGATGGCATTCGACAGCAGATTGAGCAGTACCTGCCGGATCCGGGTCGGATCGATGATGACGTCTGTATCCTCAGGCACGGAAAGGTCCAGCTGAATCGCCAGTTTCTTTTCCAGCGCCTTGATTTGCACCATGTCGATGGCGTTCTGCGTCAGCGCCGAAACATTGGTTGGCACTTCTTCCAGCTGCATGCGGTGGGCATCCAGCTTTGACAGGTCGAGCACGTCGTCAAGCAGGTTCAGCAGCGTCTCCGCCGCCGACCCCGCGAGGTCGGCCAGCTGGTGCTGGCGCCGATCCAGCGACGAGCGTTGCAGCAGCTCCACTGACGAAAGAATGGCATTCATCGGCGTGCGTATCTCGTGGCTCATGACGGCCAGGAATTTTGTTTTCGCCTGTTCGCTTTGCTCCGCCGCGCGGCGCGCGGAGCGGGCGCGCTGGGCAAATATCAGAATCAGCAGCACGGCCGCCGCCAGCATGGCTAGCTGAGGGCCATAGTATTTCAGCAGCGTGTTGATGGATGGAGCGCCATAGTCGGTTCCCTGCAGCCATTTCTCCATCATGTCGTCGGTTTGCCTGGCGGTGAGCGACTCCAGTGATTTTTCGACAATCGACGCCAGTTCCGGCAGCTCCTTGCGCACCCCCATCGACACCGTCGCCGGCATTTCGCCTATGGTGCCGGAGATATGCAAAGTGCCGAGAAACTTGCGGCGCAATAGCGGCAGCATGGCAGTATCGACGCCTACCGCGGCATCTGCACGGCCATCGGCAACCGCCTGCAGCGCGGCTTCCGGACTCTGCAAAGGCATCAGGCGGATCTTGGGATAGCGCTCGCGCAGCAGCCGCTCATAGGCGCCGCCGCCTTTGATCGCCACCACCTTTCCGTTCAGCTTGCGGGCATCGAAGATGATGGGTTCAGCTTGCGTGGTCAGGATGATGGTGGAGCCGACGAAATAAGGTTCGCTGAAGAGCACAATGTCTCTCAAGGCAGGCGGCGCAAACTGCCGCGACACTGCCGGCAGCATATCGACCCGTCCCTCTATCAGCGCCTGCCGCGCATCGGCCCAATGCTGGCCAGGCACCAGCAGGAACTGGATGCCGGTAACGGCCGAGATCGCCGCCACATATTCCGAGGTCAGGCCTTTGTGCACGCCGTCTTCGACGTATTCAAGCGGGCGCCAGTCCGGATCCACGGCGATGTGCACCACCGGATGCGCTGCGATCCAGGCGCGTTCTTCGGCGGAGAACAGGTTCAGATTCTTCGCTGCATGTGCAGACTGGGCCGCCGCCATCAACGACGACGCGAATGTGATCCAGAACAGCAGGCGCAGAAGCCGTCGACTCATAACATTCCTAGCTGACGATGCATTTTGAACAGCTCATTATCGGTGCGAATTCCCAGCTTGCGAAACGCTGCATGCTTCTGGGTACTGATGGTCTTGGTGCTGCGGTCGAATTTCTCGGCAATCTGGGTCACCGAAAGCCCGTTCAGGCAGCATCGCAATACTTCCCGCTCGCGAGGAGACAATTCAGCAAACGAGTCTTGTACAAGCACTGGAGAAACCGCATCCGTGTGGTCGTCTTGTATCGCTGCGTCCGACAACAGGTAGGCAAATTCGACTTCCAGCGCCGGATTCAAATAAGTGTGTCCGCGGGCGACGGTGCGGATGGCGCCGACAATATCCGCCAACGGCTGGTTCTTGCCGACGAAACCGCGCGCGCCGGCACGCAGGGCCAATGCTACCGTGGCCGGGTTGTAGTGGGCGGATATCACCAGGATTTTACTTTCCGGGAAGCGTATCGACAACGCCCGTATCAGGTTCAGGCCATCGACATCGTCTGGCGCCAGTGCAAAATCGATCAACAGCAATTCCGCCGGCGTGGTCCGCAATTCTGCGATCAGCTCGCGACTGCTAGCGAACGCTCCGACGACAAGAAAATCCGATTCTTCGCCCAACAGCTCAAGCAAACCATGACGTACAACCGTGTGATCATCCAGCAATGCGATATGCAGCGGTGTCGCTCCTGTCCAGTTCATCTTGAAAATCTCTCAATAAATTCATTGCCACAGCACGGCCTTGACGCCAACCGGCTTGCGCCCACCCTGCGTAGGGAACCAGCGCCTTGGCGTCGATCAGCAGCCACTAGGAATACGGTTTTTCAGCAAATTAACTACAGGAATGATTTTGCCTGAGCTCAATAATGCTGGATATCGGATATGTCTGAATTCCGCCAGCCGGCATCCATTAAAAATCTCTGGCAACAATAAATCGTCCGCTATCTGCAGCAATAACTAAATGAAGTCATTGCCCTGCTCCCGCAATTCGAACAGCTCGCTGTCGGTGCGCAGGCCCAGCTTGCTCATCGCCGATTGCTTCTGGTTGCTGATGGTCTTGCGGCTCTTGGAAAATTTCTGCGCAATCTCGATGACTGACATGCCATCCAGGCAGCATCGGATCACCTCGCGCTCGCGTGGCGACAAGGAGCGATTTTTTTCCTTCGCTTCCAGCACCGCAGTGGCATCGATGGCGCGTTCGTCCGGAGCCACGGGCAATCCAGGCTCTTCAGGAAGATCTTCCTCGACACCTCGCGCGTAAGTGCCGCCGGCGGCAATGACGCGGATGGCCTCAATCATGGCTGAAAGCGGTTCCGTCTTGGCGACAAATCCCTTGGCACCGGCGCGCATCATGAGCTCTACCGTGGCTGGATTATTGTGCGAAGAAGCGACCAGTATCTTGCTCAAAGGGTATTTGATCTTCAGCACCTGCAGCAGATTGATGCCGTCGATTTCGGTCGGCCCGAGCGAGTAATCGACCACCAGCACCTCCGCCGGCGTGACGCGCAAACCGCCGATCATTTCGCGGCCGGTGGCGTATATGCCAACCACCTGGAGATCCGGCTCCTTGGAAAATCTGTTGCTGAGCCCGTGCCGGACGATGGCGTGATCGTCCAGCAAGGCGAGGCGAATCGGATTTTCGGCGGTTCTGAGCATGATGTTTTCTATCTAGCTTATTGAATAGCCATGACCCGCGCCGCCCCCATGCACATGGATGGATAACATTCATCGGCCGGCGCCGCGCAGGGGCTAATATAAACAACATCTCCCTATATAAAACTATACTTCAATTGACTGTTGAGAAATGATTTTTAATGTTAATTAAAACAAGAGAAAATAAATTAACAATAAAATCACTAAAAATAAATGATCTGCACCACGACTACCGCCTCAAACGGGCCTATTTTCGGATCGCCCAGGGGCACCATGGTGGCGCTGAAAGGCACATCTATATGGCTGACGTCGGCGGCAAAATTAGCCAGCGGGAATGGTTCGTTTACCGGTAACAGATTGCCGCTGCCGTCTTTGATCTGGATGCCAAACTGGCTGTCGCTGGCCGGCAGGATCGTATTCTGACCGCTCTGGTTGGCGGTGTTGAAATAGGCGCCGACGCTGATCGGGCTATTGCACTGCTTATCCAGCGCAAGGCTGAACGGTTTAGTCGGCGCCGCTGGGGAAAAACCGGCGTTGGTCTTTTGCACCGAGCCAAAGTCAATGATCCCCGGCTCCGGCGTGACGGTCACATCCACCGTACAAGGCGTACCGACAATGTTCTGCAAACCGCTGAGCTGATAACGGAAATTGCCGAACGGATTACTCGGTCCGCCATTCAAGCCATAGGCGCCGTCGAACTGAAAGACGTCGTAGGTATCTTGCGGTGGACGCTGGAACGGCAGCAAGCCGCGCTTGCGGATCACCACCTGGAACGTGATGACCGGCTGCACCAGCGAACAAGCCAGCATGTCCTGATTGTTGGCCGCATCCGGGCATCCAGGGGAAGTAAATCCGCTAAATACGCCCGCGCGCGGCACCGAGCTCCAATCGCCATCCCAGGCGTAGCTGCCTTTGTATAGCAGACCGAATTCTATGCCCCATCCCTGGGTATTCAGATTTGCCGGATTGCCATAAAAATAAATGGGATCGTCCTCGGCAAAATGCTGGTCACGTACTTTCCAGCATTTGGCAGGAATTGAATGCGTCTTTGAATACCAAATGATGGTGCCGTCTGGAACAGAATCCGGTACAGATACCGGACCTATCGATTCCGTCAGGTAGCTGCCGTCCGTCAAGGAACTGCATTGCAAGGCCAAGGCCGACTGTGCAAAAAGACAGGTGCAGCACAACAGCCCCAGCTGCAACAAGCGATGCAAGGTGCTCATGGCTGCACGCCGCTGCAGGCATTCGCAGCGCAGTTGAATTCGGAATCGGTCTGGCCGCCGAAATCATTCATGTGCGAGACATACAGCTTGCCGGCAGCAAGCGCATTCAGCGGCACCTCAACCTTGCTCATCGGGCTGATCATCACGGTTTCCATCGGCACCTTGCTCTTTTCCACTCCCGCCATGAAGCCGACTACGGTGATGTGGAACGGCGTAGGATTATCAATCGTCATTTTTTTTGCCAGCGGATCGTATTGCAGATTCAGACGCAAGCCGACGTCTTCGCCGCGTTTCGGCTGTATTCCCTTGGGTCGGTAAAAAAATTTGAGTTTGGATTGCAAGGCGATCTGCATCGCATTCACCGCTTCACTCTTCGGCGGAATTTCACGGATGTTAAGGTAGAACACCGATTCGCGGTCTTGCGCCAACGCGTCTCCTGGCAATTTGACAATCCGCAGGACGTTGCTGTCGTTCGCCTCGATCCGCAGCAAAGGCGGCAGCACCATGAAGGGAGAAGAAATCTTGACGCTCTTCTCATCTTCAATCCAGGACTGCACCACGAACGGCAGTTTCGGATTCTTGTTGCTGACCGTCACGCTCACCGACGGCTCGCCCTCGTGATAGATGACGCGGGTGCGATCCGGTACGATCGCCGCATTCGCCAGAATCGGCACGCCCAGGACCAGGAGCGTCAGAAGACGAGCGCCGATACGGATGAAAGGACGGGTATTTCGCAAGATTTCTGCATTGGTACTCATATTGGTTTTCCTGGATTTCATTTCAACGATTTGTAGTTTCATTTTCATCGGACCGGCAAGCGAGCGGAGATGCCGTTCCAGTCAAAGCCTGGTCCTCCGGCAAGGCGGCCAGCGCGCAGCTTTGATCGTCTCCCCAGCGCGCTACCAGCTTTGCATCTGCCTTGACGCCAGTCAGATAGGTGATGCCGTGTTCGCCGACAATGCCGACTTCCTTGTTGCTGTTACTATCCTGAACCGAGGCGCCGAAGGGCACGTCCTTGCCGCCGGCTTGCGTCAGGATGAGGTAGGCGTTGCGCCCCCGCTCCACCGAAAAATTGACATAGCCGATGGCGCCGTCGGTCAAGGCCAGGTGGCGCACTGGATTGCCCACATCCGTGTTAAGCGGCAGCTTGTTCATGTTGATGCGCGCATCGTAAGCCTGGAACGCAGGCAAGCTATCAATCACGGCGTAGCCGGCGTTGTTCGAATGCACTTGGCCTGAGAATGCTACGTCGGGTACGCCGTCAGTCGACACCAGCAGGCGCGTGTCGCCGTTGGAGCCGTTACCGTGCGGCGTCACGCCGAATTTGGTGACGACCACTGAACCGTCGATTTCAGCCGATGCAGCGCTGTAGTTATTGGCATCCGCGGAAACGGAGAGATTCGCGCGATAGAAGGCAGTCTTCTGACCGACATAGGCGCTCAGCGAAGGATTGCTGCCAGCTACGCCGCCGTATAGTTGATAGTTAGCGCCGTCGCCGTTATCCCCGCTGTAGCCGACCGTAGTCGAGCTGCCGCCGTAACTGGTGCTTTGTACGCTGGTCGACAGCATCGACATCGTCCCCAGCGGGATGGTCAGGCCAGCGTAGATCTGCGAGTTCCTGCCGGTGTAGTCTTTACTCTGATACGCAGAAAAATTCAGGCTGACGTTCCTGAGTGAACCGATCGACACCGTGCGTGCCAGCGACACGCCGAAGCGGTCTGTCGGCGCCACATCCCAATAGGTCGAATGATCGTAGGACAAATTGGTCGACACGCCGGCGAACCGTTTTGCCAAAGTCACCGAATAGCGCTGCTTGCCGGCGTTCAGCGAATAGGACGACTGGTCGCCGGAAAACTGCGAAAAATTGGTAAAGCTGCGGTCGGAAAAACGATAGCCGAAAAAACGCAGATCGGTATCGATCCTGTCGAAATGCTTGGAATAGTTCAGCCGGTAGGAATTGCCTGAAGTCGCCTGCCCGTTCCACCATAGCCTGGCGCGTGAAGTGGTCACGTCAGCGGACAATGCGCCGAAGGCGCCGAAGTCTTTCCCGGTGCCGCCTGCCAACGCGGTATAGCCAGATGCTGCAATCATGCCGCCATAGATGGTCCAGTCAAACGGCAAGCCATAGGCAATTTCAGCAGCGGTGAAAACCGGTGTAATGCCGCGGGCACCGAACAGGCGCGGCTGGCCGGCAGTGATCTTGTAGCGCAATTCGCCCTGGCGCGACAGGAACGGCACTGCCGCGGTGGCGACGGTGAATTTCTGCTCGCTGCCGTCTTCTTCCTGCACCGTCACATCCAGCGTGCCTTGCACGCTGCTGTTGAGATCCTGGATGCTGAAGGCGCCCGGGTTGACCTTGGTGGAATACAGCACACGGCCCTGCTGAGCCACGGTGACCGTGGCATTGGTGCGCGCCACGCCATTGATCAGCGGTGCATAGCCGCGCAGATTGGGCGGCAGCATGCGGTCGTCGCTGCTCAGCGTCGCGCCGCGCAAGGCGAAGGTATCGAATACGTCGGAATTCAGATAGTTGTCGCCGATCGCAAGGTCGGAACGGAGTGCCGGCAGCGCGCGATAGGCGTACAGCCGATTCAACTGGAACGGCTTGTTGTCCGAGCCAAAATCTTTGTCGCCGGAACTGTTTTGCGCCTGGTAATCGGCGCGCAAGCGCCACGAGCCCCAATTGCCGCCTGCAGTGCCATAGCTGCTCAGCGTGTTGACCTGATTGCTGCTGCCATACAGGTTTGAGCGGCGTGTATTGGCAATCACCCGATAATCCAGCAGCAGGCCGTCGACGCCGTCGCTCCAGCCAGCCGGCGGTATGTAATTCGGATCGTCATATTCAAACGACGCCTGCGGAATACTGATCGCCAGGCGACCGGTTTTCTTGATGTACTTGATGCTGACGCTGTCGATGGCGTCCAGGCGCACACAGGCGCCGTCGCCGGTACGCGGCAGTTCGGAGAAAACCTTGGGCTTCAAGCCGAACATGGCGACCAGCTGCGGTGGCAGGCAGGGGTAGCTGTCTTGTCCGTTGTCATCCGGCTTGAACTCTATCGACTGCTGCGCATAAAATTGGCGGTTGACAGCGACATCCAGCAGATATTTTCCTGGCGTCGTGTAATTCGCGCGGGCGAACTGCTCCAGATTGACGTCAGAGTTGCCGTCGATGTTCAGGAACGTCGCATTGAACTCGATCGCCCTGGCTTGATCGCTTGCAAGCAGCGCTGCTACAAATAGGAACTTGCGATATGACACAACTAATACCCTTCGGAAATGATTGCAGCGCTCGATAAAAAAGGGGGCTTACGCCCCCTTTTTGGGTCAAGATCCGACTGATCGGCGATTAGTTGTAGGCAACGGTGAAGTTGGCGACGGAATCCGCTTCGCCAGTGGTCACGGATGCGGCCGTCGCTTCATACATCGCGGCGAAAGTCACGGTGTTGTTGCCGTTTTGCAGGGAGACCGGAGCAACTTGCTCGGTGCCGTTATCGAGAAACTCGCCGGCGCTAGCCTGCAGGCGGATGCCGACATTCTGTGCCAGGCCGGTGGTGGCGAATAAGCCCGGAACAACCGGATCTTGCGTGCCGGTGAAGGTGAAGCGCGCATTCTTTTGCGTCGAGGTGTCGCAGTCTGTCAGGATGATGTCGAACTTGGTAGGGTCGGAACGGTCGCCCACGGCCTTGAAGCGGTTCGACGGCACCTGGCCGAGAGAAACAGTCTGGTCCAGCGAGCTAGGATCGATGCCGCAAGCGCCAGAAACGATTTCGCCGACAAAACGGATGGTGCCTGGATTGCCGGTCGCTGGCGCTGCGTGAGCGATGGAAGAAAACAGAGCGATGACAGCGGTAGCAGCAACTAATTTTTTCATGATAATAAGATTCCACTCGATTAAAAATAACTTCAGAAAGCAGTCCGGACAAATGGACCACGACACCGAATGACTTCTGTTCATGCTCATCTTTGAGCAATAACGTCAGAAAAGTCTGACATTCGGCGAAGACGAAGTATCTTTCTTGAGCGGATCTATCAAAATAGGATTTGTCTCAAAAATTTTTGGTCATTTGTTAAATTATGTGTAATCCGAGACGAATGTCTGATCCTTACCCGGAACCCCACATGTCGATGGGCGCATTTGTCTGCCGGACAAGCCTTTGCCGGATTCAGAACAGGAGGTGTGTATGAAAACGAAAGCGCAAGAACTTCAACAAATTATCGAATCTGCGGACAGTGCGATCAATCAGGAGGATTTCAACGTCGTAGAGGAGTGACTTATTCTATCGACGCGGATACAGGAGAAATAGAAGACGCTTCCCGGGAAGCGTTGAACGGGATGGCGCCGGCCGGTTTCGGTGCGGCGCGGTCTATGGATGGCGATTTCAACGCCCAGGCTACGCTTGAAAGGCACAGGATCATTCCGGTCCACTCGATCAGCCCTGGGTGGTAATGCTCGAGTTGAATCGATAGCAGCACCGAAATGACTGGCGTGACGACACCGATATACACCGCTTTTTGCGCGCCAATGCGGTCGATCAGCGTGAAGTAGGCAGCAAACGCAATCACGGATCCGAAAATGGCGAGATAAAACAAGCCCATCCAATAACGCGGCTTGGACGGCAGACGCCAAGGCTGGCCGCTCACCAAGACCCAGACCGCTACCAGCACGCAACCCCATAGCATGGCCCACGCCATCGTCAGCATCACGTTCGACGATTGCTGCCGTACTTTGATTACCAATGCATTACCGACCGAACTGGCAAGCGTGGCGGCCAGCGCCAGCGCGAAACCGATCAGGAAATGGCCGCTGCCCCCGCCCATGATTTCCTGCCACGCAGCAGCAATCGACTGAGAGAACAGCAAGGCCACGCCAAATATCGCCACAGCTGCCGCACACCAGACGCGCCAGGTCAGCCTGGTGCCGAAGGCAATGCGGCTGCAAATCGGCGTCCAGAACACCATCAGTGCGAACAACACGCTCACGAGTGCAGACACCAGATACTGTTCTGAGCTATATGTACACATATAACTTAGACCGAAGCTGGCAAAGCCTTGCAGCATCACCCACCGCTGGGCTTTCCAGGGCAGGCGCAAACGCCCCCCGCGCAGGTAGCACAACGCGAACAAGATGGCCGAAGCCAGGCCGAAGCGATACAAGACCGAGATAGCGGGCGCGACTTCGCCCAGCTGCAAAGTAATGGCCCAGAATGTGGAGCCCCAGATCAGGGAGGCGATGATGAAAAGAGCTGGGGAGGACATGGCAGGAGTTTATCGCGCCCCAACTGTGCTGACAACGTCGTTCATGCTGCAAAGGAAAATTTTGTGGCAGCTCACCCCATCATCGCGTCATCAGGATTAAGGGCGCCTGTGCATCCGCTCAGCGGCAACAATCAGGCGGATCGCGCCAGTTCGGCTCAATGGATGGGGGAAGCTTTCGAGCTTGACCTCGCGTCGCAACAAGCGAGCGCTCCAGAAATGGAAGCATCAAAAGACTTGGAGATGTTTTACAAGGAAGATGACAGAAATGAGCGAAATCGCCGCTCATGCTGATGAAATATCCCTGAACTGTTCCAGAGATTTTCAATACTGGCTTAACTTATTGATTTAAAACAGGAATTCTGGTGGGAAGTACAAGTTTCGAACTTGTGACCTATCGCGTGTGAGGCGATCGCTCTACCCCTGAGCTAACCTCCCGGAGAGGCCGCCATTATGACATAAACTTTCCGGAAAATAAAGCAGGCGCGGAGATAAAGCTGAGCGCCCTCTCCGCGCCTGTTGCGCCGGATTTACTGGCGCTTGGCTTCCAATACCCCTTTCACCTCGCGGATCACCGTCAGCGCCTTCTGCAGCTGGGCGGTAGAGGCGATTTCGGCGGTGAATGCCATGCGCGCATGGGCCTTGGCGCTTTGCGTGCTGACGCCGATGACGTTGATTTTTTCGCGCAGGAACACTTCCGAGATATCGCGCAGCAAGCCCTGGCGGTCGCTGGCCAGCACGAAGATGTCTACCGGATAAACGGTTTCCGCTTCCTGCGCCCCCCAGGTGGTCTGGATCACCCGCTCCGGCGCCTTGATGCGCATCTCGGCGAAGTTCTTGCAGTTTTCGCGATGGATCGATACGCCCTTCCCGCGCGTAATGAAGCCGACCACCGGATCGGGCGGCGCCGGTTTGCAGCACTTGGCCAACTGGGTCATCAAACCATCGGTGCCGACCACCAGCACGCCGGATTTACCACCATGCACCACACTGGAGGCACGACTCTTGCGGGTGATCGCCGCTTCTTCGAACTCGCTGCTGTTTTCCGGCGGCTTGATGCTGGGGTCGTCGTGCAGCGCCTGTTCGACGTGGCGCAGGCTGAACTCATCCTTGCCAAGCGCCAGCAGCAGATCTTCCAGCTTGGCGAACTCCAGCTTGCGCGCCAGCTCTTCCAGGTTGACCGCGGTCTTGCCTTCGCGCTGCAAGGTCTTGTCCAGCAGGCTGCGGCCGGTGGCCAGGGTTTCCTGCTGTTCGATGGCATTGAACCAGGCGCGCACCTTGGAACGGGTACGGGCGCTGGCGGCATAGCCCGGCGTCAGCCAGTCGCGCGAGGGGCCGGAGCCGCCGGGGGCATTCTTGGCGGTGATGATTTCCACCGTCTGGCCGTTTTTCAGCGGCGTGTTCAGCGGCACCATGCTACCGTCCACCCGCGCACCGCGGCAGCGATGGCCGACGTCGGTGTGCAGGTAGTAGGCGAAATCGATGGGCGTGGCGCCGCTCGGCAATTCAATCACGCGCGCTTGCGGCGTCAGGACGTAGATATGATCATTGAGGGTGGCTTGCTTGAGCTTTTCCAGCCATTCGCGACGGCTATCCTCGTGCTCCACCACGGCATCCACCACTTCGCTTTTCCAGGCCAGCAACTGGCGCAGCCAGGCGATTTTCTCGTCGTATTTCTGCGCCGAGAAATTGGAGCTGCCGGACTCCTTGTAGCGCCAGTGCGCCGCCACCCCGTATTCGGCGAAATGATGCATTTCGTTGGTGCGGATCTGCACTTCAAGGGCACGGTCGTCGTCGGCTAGCACCACCGTATGCAGCGACTGATAGCCGTTCTGCTTCGGCCGCGAGATGTAGTCGTCGAATTCTTTCGGGATCGGCACCCAGATGTTGTGGACGATGCCCAGCACCGTATAGCAAGTCTTGACGTCATCGACGATCACGCGGAAAGCGCGCACGTCGTACAGCTCGGAAAAATCCAGGTCCTTGCCTTGCATCTTGTTCCAGATGCTGAAGATGTGCTTGGGCCGCCCCGACACTTCGGCCTTGATATCGGCCGCCGCCAGCTCGCTGCGCAAGCGCGTGATAGCGGCATCGACAAAACCTTCGCGCTCGATGCGGCGCTCTTCCAGCATCTTGGCGATGCGCTTGTAGGTGACCGGATCGATGAAACGAAACGACAGGTCTTCCAGCTCCCACTTGAGCTGCCAGATGCCGAGCCGGTTGGCCAGCGGCGCATACAGGTCGAGCGTCTCGCGCGCGTACTGGCTGGTGCGCTCGTTTTCCATTTTTTGTTCGGAAAAATAGCGCAGCGCGGTAACGCGCGAAGCCAGGCGCACCAGCACCACCCGCATATCGGTGGCCATCGCCAGCAGCATCTTGCGCAGGGTTTCAACCTGGCTGGCGGCCTGTTGCGCGGCGTTCTTGCCGCGCATGACTTCCTGCGGCAAGCTGAAGGTAAAGCCGTGCAGCCGCATCAGCTGGCGGATGCCGCCGACCAGATCTGATATTTCCTTGCCGAAGCGTTGTTCGATGGTGTCGGCATAGCTGGCGTCCAGCAAGGGCAACTCGAACAGCAGGGCCGCGATGCGGGTTTCGACATCGGTATCGAGCAAGGCCAGGATGCTGGCCACGCCTTGCGAAAAGTCGAGCGTACTCTGGCCGGTAGTGATGACGTTGTCGGCGTACAGCGGCTCGACGAACGCCAGCGCGTCCAGCACGCGCGCGCTGTCCGCCTCACTCAGGCCGGCGGTGCACAGCTTGATTTGCGTA
>Ga0210409_10001906_pt1 | contig 26066 bp, 21 predicted proteins | sample IncBWH17MmetaG_FD_161649 | JGI IMG/M metagenome (GOLD analysis project Ga0210409, IMG submission 161649) | Forest soil microbial communities from Barre Woods Harvard Forest LTER site, Petersham, Massachusetts, United States - Inc-BW-H-17-M | ecosystem: Environmental > Terrestrial > Soil >...
CGAACGCGGCGTCATCGGTGACGGGCGACTCGAGCGGCGCGGCCTTCTCCCAATCGGGCACGAGTTCGGCGAGGCCTCGCGGGTCCATCACCGCCCCCGAAAGCTGGTGCGCTCCGATTTCGCGCGCCTTTTCAAGGACGTAAATATTTTCAGGGGAAAGTTCGGGCTTGGCGCCGGCGGCGTTGTGCTGCGCAATCAAACGCGAGAGATGCAGCGCGCAGGCCAGCCCGGCAGGCCCCGCGCCCACGATCAGAACATCCGCGTCCAGCCGCTCACGCTCGACAGGCATATTTCAATCCTAGCAGAAGGATCGCCTTTGCCGGCGCGAGCGTTTGAGCGGTGTTTTTGCAGGGCAATAGAAGAGAAGCAGCGCATACAGTGTTCTTGAAATTTCGCATCTGATTGCATTCTCTGTGCTTCTCTGTGTCCTCTGTGTTAAGCCTCTTCTGGCGAGTGGACCAAGGAAAAACCAATAACCTAACACAGAGAACGCAGAGGAGCACAGAGACCACGGAGGAGATGGAATCGAGAACGGCCTCTAATGGCTAATCCTTCGCAATTCCTCGCAGTGCGGCGTCCTGTGGAACCGGCTTTTCCGGGTTGGACCAATCGTAGAAACCTTTGCCGTTTTTCTTGCCGTACCAGCCGGCCATCACCATGCGCTTCAGCAAGGAAGGAGAGGCGAAGCGCTTTTCCTTGAATTCGTCGAACATTACATGAGTGATGTAGTACGTCGTATCCAGGCCGACGAAATCGAGCAGGGTAAACGGGCCCATGGGGTACCCGCAGCCGAGTTTCATTGATGCGTCGATATCGGCCACGGAGCCCACGCCTTCTTCAAGCGCGCGAATCGCATCCATCAAGTAGGGCAGCAGCAAGCGGTTAACGATGAAGCCGGTCTTGTCGCTGGTGCGCACCGCAACCTTCCCCAGCTTTTTCCCAAATTCGCAGGCGGTTTCAAATGCTTCATCGGTTGTGACGATGGTGCGCGCGACTTCCACCAACTTCATGAGCGGCACGGGATTGAAAAAGTGCAGGCCCACGAATTGGCCGGGGCGCTGCGTCGCGGTCATGATCTCTGTGATTGAGATCGAGGACGTATTGCTCGCAAAAATGGCCGAAGGCTTGACGATGGGATCGATGGCAGTGAACATCTTTCGCTTTTCGTCGAGATTTTCAATGACGGCTTCAACAATGAAATCGCAATCGGCGAGATCCTGTTTGCGCGTGGTGCCCTTCAGCCGCGCGAAGATCGAGTCCGCCGATTCGGCGAAAGCGCCTTTGGCCGCGAGTTTGTCGAGGGACTTGCGGATGGCCGCAAAGCCTTTCTCAATGAATTTCACGTCGACTTCCAGAACGGTCACTTCGAATCCCGCCGTGGCCGAGACCTGAGCGATTCCGGAACCCATCAGGCCGCAACCCAGCACGCCAACTTTTTTAATTTCCATTACGCAGCCCTCTTTTCGAGCGAAATTCGCGCAAAACAAACGGCGCTATCATAACTCAAAAGGTTCGATGGTTTTCGCGCCGCGATGTCGCCAATGGTTTCCGCCAACGCCGATGGTGAGGTTGTGTTTCATGGCGCTTCCGAGCGGTTCTTGCACTGCGCCAGGCTGGCGGGGGACGAACTTAACCAATAGGTTTCGTTACAATTTTTTGACAAATGTTCAACATTGCAAAGACATTTTCGCTCTGCGGCCGAAGTATTCTGGGGCTGGTCCGGGCGCGCAAGAGAGTGCCAGAGACGGCCCATTTCCTTCACTGCACAGGGGGAGATAAGCCCAACTCTCTGTACTCTTCCCGGCGGGGGCTGTGGGCGCGCCCGGGCATTTTCCTCGAAATTCCCTCACAGATTCAGGAATTTTAAAGATTTGCGTGCCGATTCGATATCGAACACGCTGACCGTCGAGCTGTCTGTGGAAAAACTCGAAGAGCACAGCCACTCTTGGCTGTGCGTTTTTTTAAGCCTCGCACGCAGTGAATTCCAGCCAACGTCGATCGCCAACCCCGCACAGCCAGGAGTTGCTTTGCTACCAAAACCTGCTCCGAATTGGCGTTGCTGCGCGGGCGCTTTACGTCGCTACATTCTCAGGAATTTCATTCGCGGAGAGCTGCACTCTCGGCAATTTGACGAGGAAAGTTGTCCCGCTCGCCGAGGTGTTCTCGACCGAGACGGAGCCTCCGTGGTCGGCAATGATTTTACTCACGATGGCGAGTCCCAGGCCCGTGCCATTGGCCTTTCCAGCGCTGACAAAGGGATCGAACAAATTGTTCCGGATGGCGACCGGAATTCCCGGCCCGTTGTCCGAGACGCGGATCTCGAATGTGTCCGCCGTGGATACGATATCGAACGCGATTCTTCCCCGTAGATTGGGGACGGCCTCGCAGGCGTTCACCGCCAGGTTGAGCAGGGCGCGCTCCATTTTTTTGGGATCAAAGACTCCCGCCATATCGCCCGCCGAGCGGATGGAAATTTCCCGGTCGCGCAATTCCGGGCGCGCGCGCGCGGCTTCGATGGCGCGGCGAACGCATTGATCCATGGAAGCGTTCACGGGGGAGATGTTGCGCTGTTCGCGCGCCAAATCGCGCAGGGAATCCAGCAATCCGGTCATCTCTTCCGAGGCGGTCTGAATTTCCCTGTACACTTCGTCCCGATTCAGCCTGAGTTTCTCCGCTTCGTATAGAAATTCGGCGTTCGCCACCAGGGCGGCCAGGTGATGGCGAAGATCGTGCGAGATGGAATTTGCGGCCCGGCCCACGGCGGCGACCCGCTCCGTCTCAATTTGCTTTTTTTGAAACGCCAGCAATTCTCCGCGCATTTTGGAGAAGGATTCCGCGAGCTCCACAACTTCACTGCTTCCGCGCGGCGTAATCGAATAGGCATAATCCCCGGCGGCAAGGGCACGCACGCCGGCCACAAGATTGTCGAGAGGATGCGTAATCGTTCCCGAAACAAAGCGCAGAGAAAGAGACGCAAAAAGGATCGCCGTCAGACCCACCACCAGAATCGTGCGGTTCAGTTGGCGGAGAAAGGCCATGGGGCGAGTCAGGGAAATGAATACATAACACTCCACCGGCAACGGTGGATTGGCTTGCAGGGTAACTCTGGCCACCTGGAACGTGTCATTGCCCAGCGTTACCTCGGTCGTGCCTGTGCTGGGCAGGACTTCCCGGGCGAGAATGCGTCCTTGGATTACGGCCTCTTCTTCGGGCGAAAAAGTAGAAGCGATGATTCGATTGTCGGCGAGCAGCACGATTTTACTTTCGGCAACGAACCCGAGCTGCTCGGCAATCCTCGAATTGGTTTCGTATCCGATGGCCACAAGACCCAGGACCTTGGCGTTATTTCCAGTCCCAGCGAGGATCGGGCGGAGGAAGACCCAATACAGCCGCCCGCCCGAATACCACCAGGAGGAGCCCTGCCCTTCTCGTAAGGAGGTTCCCAGGGAACTTTCCGCCGCCTCTCGATCCAGCCCTTGCTTGGTGACGTCCAGCGCGACCACGCGGCCTGCCGGGTCAGCCAGCAGGAACAAGTCGCTCCCCGCGAGCCGCCAGAAAGGGGTGGACCCATCCTGGATGGTTGGCGCGTCCCGCGTGGTCATCAGCGCTTTCAAGGTGGGAATCTCGGCCAGCAGAGACGCCGTCCGGGACAATTGGATCTGCAATTCCCGCTGAACTGTTCCGAATTCCTGGAAGGACGCGTCCGTGCTGTATTTCACCTGATCGTCAATCTGCTTGCGAACGGTATGCCGAAGGATAAGGAGAATTGCGCCCGTCAAGGCGCAGATAATCAGCAGGGTGGAAAGCAAAAGTTGCGATTGCAACCGCAGGCGAGCCATCGAACTCTCCGCGAGTCGAACTAACCTTTTCTATTTCCGGCGGCACTGCCGAGGACGAATTTATAGCCCGCGCTGTGCACCGTTACAAAAAAGCGAGGACGCGCTGGATCGGTCTCAAGCTTCTGGCGAAGCCGGAGGATGTGGTTGTCCACTGTGCGGGTGGATGGATAGTTCTGATATCCCCAGACCTCGTTGAGCAATTCCTCGCGTGAAATCACGCGCTCGGACGTCCGTGAAAGAAATCGCAATAATTTAAATTCCTGCGCCGTCATACTGACCGGCTTGCCGGAGCGTTTGGCTTCCATGCTGGTAAAATCGATTTCCACCTCGCCAAAGGTCAACACATCGTGAGGGGAAGCCGCTTCGGCGCTCGCCCCGGCTTGTGACTTCGGCACATTGCGCCGCATCGCTCGGCGCACGCGCGCGAGCAGTTCCTTGGGGCTGAACGGCTTGGTGATGTAGTCATCCGCTCCCAATTCGAGAAGCACCACTTTGTCGTCGACGTCGGCATTGGCGCTCAAGACCACAATCGGCACCGAGGGCATCTCCGACTTGAAAGATCTGCAAAGCTCCTTGCCGGAAAGCCCGGGCAGCTTCAAGTCCAGGACCACCACATTGGGAGGCTCATGGCGGAAACTCTCGAGACCCCCTACTCCATCCGAGGCGATCCGTACCTCCAGCGAGTCGGACTCGAACAGGCGCTGGAGCGTCCGCTGCATCGGGCGGCTGTCTTCAATGATCAGAACCGTTTCCATGGGTTGTACCTAGCCCAGAGAGTATACTTCGGGAGCCCGGTACAGAAGCAACTCGGTGACAAATTGTTGACAACTGCCGGGGTGGACGGCAAGCGGTAGGGTAGCCCATGCAGAATCTGCCTTGTCCGCCGCCGAATATTCAATCAATGCGGCAATCGCTTGGCCGGGGAGGAAAATTTGGAGCGGAAAATCATCAACCCCTGGAAATGGCAGGACGCTCTAGGATTTGTACAAGGACACGAAGTGACCGGAAGCCAGCGCGTCCTCTATTGTGCGGGACAAGTTCCCGTCGACGCAGACGGCAAATCCGTCCACGTCGGCGACTTCCGCGGGCAACTCAATCGCACGATTGATAATCTCCAGCAGGTGCTCACCACGGCGGGGTTCGGCGTTTCAGATGTGGTCCGATTGAATTTCTACACGACCGATGTGGAGGGATTTTTAGCGAACCGCAATGTGATCCTGGAGCGGCTCGCGGGAGCTGGATGCCGGCACACAAGCACGCTGCTCGGGGTGGCCCGCCTGGCGCGGCCCGAATTTCTCATCGAGATCGAAGCTACCGCAGTTAAATGATTCCTCGTTCTTTAGGCGAACGGAGAATCGGGTTTGGTCCGTTTCCGGACTGCTCACGGATGCAACCGTTGAGCGCCAAATGGAAAGGCGCGCCATGCAAAAAGCGATTGACAGGGCGTTCACAATTCAACTACAAAGCGCAGGCACACTTCCATTGCGTGCGGAAGCGGCTAAGCGTATAGTGTCGGCGGGCCAAACCAACCGGAGTGACCCTCCAAATTAATACGCGCGGCCGAATGAAAGATTTGGACGAGACCGCGCAAGCTCCGATCAACTTCGATCGCCGGACGGCTCCGCACTCCTGGAGCAAGGCGAGAGAAGGAGGCAAAATGAAGTTTCAATCCAGGCGAGCGATCCTTTCTGCCGTGGGAACCATGGCCATGTGCCTCCTGGGGACCCCCTGGGCACGCAGCCAATCCGCCATGGCTGGCGCGGATCAAAAGCCGCAAATGTCGGAAGATGCTTTCAAAAATATCCAGGTGCTCCGGGGAATTCCCGTGAACGAATTCATGGGAACGATGGGTTTCTTCGCCGCTTCACTGGGCATGAACTGCACGGACTGCCACGTCACGGAAAGTGCCGGCGACTGGAAGCGGTATGCCGATGACACTCCGCTGAAACAAACGGCGCGCAGGATGGTTCTGATGGAGAACCTCATCAACCGGTCCGACTTCGGCGCCACGCGATTGGTGACCTGTTACACCTGCCATCGCGGCGTCCAGCGCCCCGAAGTCACTCCGAGTCTGGCCGAGCAGTACGGGGCTCCGCCTCCGGATGATCCGGATCGAATTGAGGTTCTTCCGAATACTCCCGACACCTCTGCCGAGGCCGGGCAAATCCTTGACAAGTTTATTCAGGCCGTCGGCGGAGCACAGCAACTGTCCAAACTGAATAGCTTCACCGCGAAAGGAACTTACGCCGGTTTCGACACGGATTTTCGCAAAGTTCCGGCGGAAATTTTTGCCAAATCTCCGAATCAGCTGACTATGACCAATCATTTGTCCGGGGGGGACGATACGACAACCTTCGACGGCCATGAGGGTTGGGTCGCGGCGGCGGACCGACCGGTGCCGATGATCCTGCTTACAGGTGGAGAACTTGACGGCGCCAGGCTGGACGCGGAGCTCTCCTTTCCCGCGATGCTAAAGCAAGCCTTAACCAAATGGCACGCCGGCTTTCCGCCTGTCACAGTGGACGATCGCCCCGCACAAGTTGTGGAGGGGATCGCTGCCGGGGGAACTCATGTGAAGCTATTTTTTGACAAGCAGTCTGGACTGCTGTTACGGCAGACGCGCTTTATTGACACCAGGGTGGGCTTGATCCCCCTGCACATTGATTATTCCGATTATCGCGCCGTCTCCGGAGTCAAGATGCCCTTTAAATGGCAAGTGACGTGGGTGGACGGGCAATCGACTACGGAACTAACTGCTGTGCAACCGAACGCGGCAGTCGCGGCGGCAAAATTCGAGAAGCCGGCCGGGACTGCGGCGAAGTAGAACTAGCTACTGGGCCGTTTCCACAGCTTGAAGTTTGCCGGGAATCGTGATTGAATTTGTTGTAAATTGAGCGACCGCAGAGCGATTTTGGAGGCGTTTATGGCGAATGGTTCTCGTCCGCAGGTTCTCGCTTCGTTGGCTGTGATGGCTCTGTTTTCCGCGGCGGCAATGGCAGCGCCGTCTCCGCAAGGCCAGGATCAAAATAAGCCTGCTGCCCAACGTCCACTGGCTTGGGCGTATGCCGTGCAGGATCCGCCCGCAACCCCGCCGCCTCCGCCAACGGATGACGCGGATGTCAAATCGATCCCGGGCAGCACTCAATCCTTCACCATGAAGCAGATTCGGGATACGGGAAACCCAGTCGACTGGTTTCCGGGCGACCATCCACAAATGCCCACGATCGTGGCGCACCGCCGCTCCCCGGGTGTGAACCCGTGGATCGGCAGTTGCGGTTTGTGCCATTACCCGAACGGCAAAGGCCGCCCTGAGAACGCCGGCGTCGCAGGCCTGCCTGAAGGTTACATCCTGGAACAGCTTGCGGACTTCAAGAACGGCGCGCGCAGGACTGCGGATCCGGGGAAGAGAAATACGGCGACCATGGCCGGAAACGCCACGGGCATAACCGATGAGGAAGCAAAAGCCGCCGCCGCGTATTTTGCCTCCATCAAGATGACCCCGTGGATCAAAGTGACGGAAGTGGAAACCGTGCCGAAGGTCAAGAACGTGGGAGGCTTTTACGTTCCCTTAGAAGGATCGGAGACCGAGCCTATAGGTCAACGAATCCTGGAAATGCCGGTGGATCCCGAAGCCACGGAGAGATATCGCAACCCAAGGTCCGGGTGGATTGCCTACGTGCCCATGGGCAGCATCAAGAGGGGCGAGGACCTGGTGGTTCGAGGCGGCGCGGGCAAAACCGTCGCGTGCGCCGCATGCCACGGCGAGAATTTGAAGGGCAATGGCAATTTCCCGCCGCTCGCGGGACGTTCCCCCAGCTATCTCGCACGCCAGCTCTACGATATCCAGCAATACACGCGCAACGGCCCGGGAACCCAGCTGATGCGCCCGGTCGTTCAGAATCTGACGCAGGATGACATTCTGGCGATCACGGCCTACCTGGCTTCGCTCGAGCCGTAGCTCTGAGGCTCGCTTTCAGGCTGGGAATCGGTGGCTGCTGAAAAGCCGCGGCGTGAAAACTCGGTCCGGTGACTCGCAAGAGGTTCCCTTTCACATCGGCAAGTACGATTAACGCCGATCAGGTTAACCCCTCTTCCATGGCCAGAGAATTTTTTCAATTCTTGTCCGAACCCGAATCGTTGCCTAAAGGAGGCGCCGTATTTTCAAGCCACTCCCATTCGGTGTATATTAATCGGCAAATTAGTAATGTCGAGGTTGGAACTTGTGGATTGCCAAAAAGGGCCCGGGAGATTTTGACCGGCCCTTCGAGAAAGGAACTTCACCATGGCGCGAATCTCGCTGAAAGTAAATGGCAAATCGAGAGTGGTCGACGCGGATCCGAACACGCCGCTGCTGTACGTCCTGCGCGATAACCTGGTGCTGCATGGCCCCCGGTTTGGCTGCGGCCTGGGGCAATGCGGGGCGTGCACGGTGCTGGTAGACGGCAGCACCATGCGCTCCTGCATGCTTCCGGCTTCCGCGGCGGAAAATAAAAACGTCACCACGCTGGAGGGATTGGGGAGCGTCGCTCATCCTCACGCGATCCAGGCGGCGTTCGTGGAAGAGCAGGCGGCGCAGTGCGGCTACTGTATGAACGGCATGGTGATGGGCGCAAAGGCCTTGCTCGACAAAAATCCTCATCCGACGGTCGCGGATATCAAGCGGTCATTGAACAGCTACATCTGCCGCTGCGGCACTCACCTGCGGGTCATCCGCGCGATCCAGCGCGTCGCAAATGCAAGCGTGAAAGCCTAACGAAGGAGAGCGAATATGGAAACCAAATCCATCTCCCGCAGAGATCTTCTCAAGAGCACAGGCGTACTGATCGTGGGCTTCAGCTTCTTCGGATCGGCCGCGAGAGTGCTGGCCCAGGGCGAGGGCCTCTCCGTCGACGGCATGGACCCGACCGTGCTTGATTCCTGGCTGGCCATCTCGAAGGACGGCACGGTCACGGTATTTACGGGCAAGGTCGAACTCGGCACGGGCGTGGTGACCGCGCTGGCGCAGATAGTGGCCGAGGAACTCGACGTGTCCTTCAACAAGGTGTACATGGACTCAGGAGATACGGATAAGGCAGTTGACCAGGGAGTAACCGCAGCCGCCAGGACGGTCGAGCGCGGCGGCGTGCAGCTGCGGCAGGCTTCCGCGGCGGCGCGCCAGGAGTTGCTCAAGCTGGCCTCCGCGCGTCTCGATTCGCCCGTAGACAAGCTTACCGTAACCGACGGCGTGGTCAGCGTGGTCGGCAACTCCGCCAGGAAGATCGCCTACGGAGATCTCCTCGGCGGCAAGCGCTTCAACATAAAAATCGTCGCCGCCGGCATCGGCTGGGACATGAAAGTGGCCCCGGAAGTTCCCGCCAAGAACTCCAAGGATTACAAGATTGTCGGAAAATCGATTCCGCGCGTGGATCTCCCGGAAAAATTCACGGGTGAGTTCGTCTACTCGCAGGATGCCAGCGTGCCGGGAATGCTTCACGGGCGCGTGGTGCGTCCGGCGACGTCCATTTCGGCGCCGGCGAGCATCGATGAAAGCTCGATCCAGAATATTCCGGGGGTAGTGAAAATCGTGCGCGAGGGAACCTTCGTCGGCGTGGTGGCGGAGACGGAGTGGGCGGCGATTCAGGCGGCCCGGACGCTGAAAGTTACCTGGTCCGAGCCAACGCTGAAAATGCCTTCCGGCCCGGACGAAGTTTTCGATTACCTCAAGAACACCAAAAGTTTTAAAGACAATGTCATAGTGAACCGCGGCAATCTGGACGCGGCGCTCTCGAATGCGCAAAAGAAATACGAGGCCACTTATTACTGGCCGTTTCAATTGCACGGAATGATGGGTCCGCCCTGCGCCCTCGCGGATGTCCGGGGAGACAAAGCCACGATCTGGACCGGGACGCAGGGTCCGTTTCGAACGCGGGATTCCATTGCCAGGATGTTGAACATTCCGCCGAAAAACGTTCACCTTCTCTACCGCGAAGGTTCGGGCAGCTACGGGCGCCTGGAGACCGATGACGTGGCCGAAGACGCGGCCCTGATGTCCCGCGCCGTGGGCAAGCCGGTCCGCGTGCAATGGATGCGCGAGGATGAGCACGCCTGGGATCCCAAAGGGCCCGCCCAAATGCAAACCGTCCGCGCGGGCGTCGATGCGCAAGGCAAGGTAATCGCCTGGGATTTCATGGACCGGAGTTTCCCGTGGTCTGAATCGGATGCGAATCCCATGCTGGCGTCGAGCCAAATTGGCATGAAGCCGGCGGGTGCGGGATTCTTGAACGGCGCCGGAGGCGGAGGCCAGATCTACACGTTCGAAAATCAGAAAGTCCTGGCGGCGGACATCCCCTGGGTGCAGCAAGGCCAATGGCCCCTGCGAACCAGCAATCTTCGCGCGCCGGGCGATCTCGGTCGAGTCTTCGCGAGCGAATCCACCATGGATGAAATCGCGGCGGATCAGCACGCCGATCCGTTGCAGTTCCGGCTGCGCTACCTCACCAGCGACAAGCGGATTTCCGAAATTCTTGTCGCCACCGCCAAGAAAGCCGGCTGGACTGATCGCCCGTCGCCCGCTCCCGCATCCACGGGGACCAAGGCCATGGGCAGAGGCATCGCCGTGGCCAATCGCGCCAATACCATGACCGCGGCCGTCGCGGAAATCGAAGTCGACAAGACCACCGGCGATGTGACCGTAAAGAAAATTACACTGGGGCACGATTGCGGCTTGATCGTCAATCCCGATGGGCTGAAAAACCAAATCGAAGGAAACGTATTGCAAGCGGTGAGCCGGGCCCTCTTGGAAGAAGTGAAGTTCGACAAGACGGGCCAGAAGAATCTCGATTGGGACAGCTACCCGGTCATCCGCTTCGAGCAAATCCCGGACGTTGAGATCGTGCTCATTGACCGGCCGGAAATGCAGCCGCTGGGCGGAGGCGAGCCTTCCATCGTTCCGGTCACGGCCGCTATCGCCAACGCTATCTTTGACGCCACGGGCGCGCGCATGCGCCAGGTTCCGTTCACGCCGCAGCGCGTACTGAGCGCGCTCAAAGCCTGAACGGCTAAAAGGCATCCTCGCGCCGCAGTGGCGACATCTGCTGTGACATGCCGCTCCGCGCCGATCCCGGTTGCCGGCGCGAAACTATTTTGATGAATGAATCTTCTGATGTATGCTTTTGGTACCTAGTCCTGCTGATTAGCCACTTGGTTATTGATTTGAGAATATTCCAACCCCGGAGGTTATATCGACCATGATTATCGGCGATCGATTGCGAGTTTTGCGGGAACAGAAAAGATTTTCTCAAGGCGAAATTGAAAAGCGGACGGGCCTGCTCCGCTGCTATATTTCACGAGTCGAAAACGGCCATACCGTGCCGGCGGTCGAAACGCTGGAAAAATTCGCCCGCGCCCTGGAAGTTCCTCTCTACCAGCTTTTTTACGACGGCGAAGAGCCGCCCAAACTGCCCATGCTCCCGAAGCGCAGGTCGGCAGGCGCTCTGGTGTGGGGCGATACCGGCAAGGACGCCCGGACGCTGGCGAAGTTCCGCCAACTGCTCAGCCGGACGGACGAAGAGGACCGGCGGCTGCTCTTGTTCATGGCGAAAAAAATGGTGAAGACGAAGACCTCGTGAGCGGCGGCGCCCTCATTGCCAGGCTGCTCCCTCGAGCCTTGCTTGTTCATTAACCGATTGCCCGGCGGCAGGATTCCACCATGCCGGGCCTTGTTGAATTATCTTGCCTCCGGGAGTGTGTACCCCTCCGCATAAAACGTGACGGAGAGGTCGTACCAGTCCATATTCATCCCTTCCAAAACCCAACGAACTGCGGCGGCCGGATGCAAGCGGTCGGGACCGGTGTATGTGGATTCGCTCATCGGCTTGCCGGAATGCTCCGTCCAATTGGTCCAGGACGCGGGAGAGGCCTCGCGCAGCGCACCACATACTGCCTGTATTTAGTGTTGAGCGTGGCGCGATTTTTGGTTTCCATGACGTCGCACTCATTGGAATAATGCGGCTTAGCGGTCTGCGCGATGTAGCAGGGCATGGCTCCGGGCAGAGTCACGCTGGATGCATACGCGGTTGCGTCCCCGGAAGCGCGCGGGTCCTTGCGAATGGAGGCGAAATCATCCCCCCGGTGATCCAGGATTTGCTTTATCGATGCGGTAAGATCGTCCAGGGCAAACAGGCCCGGACCAGCCAGCAAGACCCAAAATAGCGCAGCCCAGCACCGATTTGCCCGTTTCATTTCACGCCCCCACATTCAGCATCAAGATGGATCGTCCGTGTCTGGTTGCACCACGATCAGCAGCACGATTCCCACGACCGTGAACATGCGGAAAGCCTCTTCCTGACCATTCCACACTTTTGATTGCCACATCAGGAACCACTCGCCACCTATGGACAGAAACGCGACCAGCCACATCAGCAGGCTGAGGGTCAGCCCGGCGATGGAAACTCGTTTGGCGCGATGAAATGCCGCGGCCGTTCCACGCAGCGCCCGGGCCATGCGGAATCCGCCCCACCAGACCAGAACCAACGTTATTGCCTCCCACGCGATGATCGAAAAATAGAAAGCGGTATGCAACAGCGGCGAGTGGATGGCGCGCCACATCCCATTATTCCCCGGAAACGTCGTGTCCATCATCATCACGTGGCGGACGAATTCGTAGTCGGAGCCGTAATCCGTGATGTTGTTGAAGACCACCAGGGAATAAAAAACGGCCACGCCAAACACAAGTAACAATTTGGTTGCGCGAAGGGTCATGGCTTTGCCGGCTTCGAGAATGTCCGGAAGTAGACGGTGAGGGCGGCCAGCGTGGCCTCATCGTAGCGCGGATTGCCGGGCATCTGCGCCTGCGGATTCTTCGCTTGTGGCGCGTGAATGTAGGCGGCGAAATCCTTGGGCGATGACGCCGCCAGCGTACCCAGGTACTCCCACGAACGGCCTGATTTCCGTCCTCCCTCGCGTCCCTCGTTATGGCAGCGAAAACAATTCTGCTCCGCGATGCGCAAGCCGTTCTGAACTTCTTGGTCCTGCGCGTGCGGCCCGCGCGGAGCGATCGTTCCGAAGACCGTTTTTTCCTCGCGAAATTCGAGCCGCACGACGCCCCAGGGAATCTGCGCATCGTCGGTGTGCGACAAGATCTTGAAGCTGGGCATGAATTTGGGGTTTGAAATCATGTAGGGCCCCATATCGGAAGTGTGATCATCCGCAGCCTTGGGCCAGCCGGCGGGCGGCGCGCCATTCACCTCGAGCACCAGCACGGGGTAATGGGCCTCCAGGTAGGCGCGCGGATAAGCCGCGAGATAGCCGTCATCGCAGATCGCGATGACCATGTCGGAAGGGGAAGTCGCGCCAAGCGCACGCGCCAGATCTTCCAGCTTCACTCCCCGAATCCTGGTCGGCCCCTTAAAATTTGTGTCGTCCGACACGGTGAAGCTCGCCTGGGTCATGACCAAAAGTTCATCGCGAGTCACGTAGCGCGTCGCTCCGAGCGGCAAGCCCGCGAGCGCGCCGCTTACTTCGAGGTCTGAGGGAAGCTGTCTTTTTGCATGCAACTCAGAAAAAGGCTGCGTGCTTGTTGCGACGAGGAAAAACGCCGTGAAGGCGAGCAGGCTGGACCACGTGGGTCGCATGGCACATCGTAGCTTACGCGTGCCAAGAGGCAAGCGGAAATCAGGCGAGCGAATGTATGTGCTAAACTTGCGCGATATTTTTTAATGCAGGTCACCGGCTTTATGGCTGCGGGGATCGAGGCGCAGCTCAATGAGCTTGGCATCAATCTCACGGCATTGCCTCAGCCTGGCGACAATGACATTCCGGCCAGGACGGCCAGTCAAATTGCGTATCTGGCCGGCGCGGGGCGTACGATTCCGGCGTTGCCGCGCAACGCGCTCGTTGAATTGCAAATGACGGTGGAGGTATAGGTAAGCCCATGGCCGAATATTCTCTCAGTGCCGAACCCACACACTCTCGATGGAACCGAGCGCTGAAGCCGCGCGTACGGGTCGCCTCCGGAGATACCGTTCACCTTGAATGTGTCGATTCCAGCGGCGCGCAGGTTCACCCGTCCATGACGCTCGCAGGGTATTTGAAAATTGACCGCGACCGCATTCATGCACTCACCGGGCCGATTTTTGTCGAGGGGGCCGAACCGGGCGACGTTCTTCAGGTGGACGTGCTGCAAGTGGCGCACAAAGGGTGGGGCTGGACCAGTGTGGTCAGCGGCCTCGGTTTTCTCAAGCAGCGCTTTGACGAACCATATTTCTTCGTGTGGAAACTGGAAGGAGAAATGAGCAAGTCAATTGCGCCTGCCGTCGTGCCCCTTCGCCCGTTCTGCGGCGTGATGGGCGTCGCACCCGCGGAAGACGGCGAATTTCGCACCCGCCCACCGGGCATATTCGGCGGCAACATGGATGTCCGCCAGTTGTGCGCAGGCGCCACGTTGTATTTGCCGGTGCTCAATCGCGGCGCGCTTTTTTCCGCGGGCGACGCGCACGCCGCGCAGGGCGATGGGGAAGTCAGCATCAACGGGATCGAATGCCCCGCCGATGTGACGTTGCGCTTTGCCGTGCACAAGCAGCGCGCGCTTCCCGGACCTATGCTTGAAACTCCCGCTGCGCGGAAACTGGAATCCGATTCCGAAGCCGGCGAATGGATAGTCGTCGAATCGTCGAGCGATGCCGTGGGCGCGGCTCGCGCGGCTACTACGCGCATGATCGATTTGCTCGGTCACCGCTGGGGCCTCAACGCGGTTCACGCTTACCTCTTGTGCAGCGTGGCGATGAATCTGCGGCTGAGCCAGGTGGTGAACGAACCGATCTTCACGGTGTCGGCGGCGATCTCGAAGCAGATTCTGCCTGCAAGGAAGCTTTTCTGATTTGGTGGCACACGGTTCAGCCTGTGAGGTTTTAGTCCTTGCAAGGGCCAGACCTCACAGGCTGAAGCGTGTGCCACTAGGCCGCGCTGACGGTGACCGAGAGCATTTCCACCGGAGCAGCTGCGATAACCTCTTGCAACTCTTTCGCCGCAGAGAAAAGTTTCTTTTTGACATGTCGCGCGGGGAATTGAAAGCGGATCGACGGCTCGGCGAACGGATAGGGATCCAATACAAAGTGGCGGGTGCCAACCGAGCGCGCTTGGATGGGAACGCGCTTGTCTTGGCGCGTTGGCAGCGCGTGCGGCAAATTCATCGGTTTTTGGAAATCCACGCAGGTGAGCAGCGAGAGATAGTCGTTGGCCTGCAGCAAGCGAAAGTGATCTAGAATTATTTCGTCGCTTTTGTGTTCCGGCTTCCATTTCGGGTTCGACGTAATTTGCTTGCGCCAGGAATCTTGCAGCGCTTTCTGGCCTTCCAGGAATTTCTCAAACAGGGGCAATTGCTCCGGCAATAGGGTTGACCGGTCGGAGCGTTCGCTCAGCAGATTGTAGGTATGCATGGAGATGAGGAGCGCGGCATAGGGATCTTCCGCCGCGATCTCGCGGACCGCGCGCTCGCGCACCGCCAAAAAATCCACGAGGTCGATTTCCTCGAAGCCCGAATATTTACCGACCAGTTCCGTCGAAAACGCGCTGGGTTTGCCTTGCCGGGTGATTTGCGGAACGGCATCGCGCGCGGCCCAACCGTCGTCGTGATGGGTGATTCCGCGCAAGACGTGTTCGCGCGGTTCCGGTGCCGGAAAAAGTTCGTTGCCCCAGCGACCGGCAAAAGCCCCCGCTAGCCGCGCATGGTCGGGATGCGTGACCAGCCACCATCCAGTTTCCGTCTCGAGCCGCAGCATATAGGTTCACCTCGCGAAATTCCGTGGCGTCACTCGGCTTCGTCACCATGCGCCGACAGCTGCTTCCGGTGGCGCGGGCCGATTTGTGCCAGCGGTGCAGAAAATGCCATTCCAAAAACATTACCAGAAATAGGCAGCCGAAACCCAGCACGGTCCCGGCGAGCACCAGTGCAAATATAGTATCGGTCTGCAATTGAGTCGGAGAACACAGGGTCGAATAGCCCAGGCATCCCTCTCCGACACATGCGCGATGGCGCGCCGCTTCATTGGCGTCAATTTCGAAACTTGCCCTGCGAGCCCATCGCGAGCCCTCCGCAATTGTTTACAATTCTTTGACATTTATCAGATTTTTCTGTGACACGCCATTCATGGCTCTTGCGTAGCCTCACCCCTTCGAACGATGCACTTTAGTTCGATATTTGGGAAATAGTCCCCACCCAAAAAATATTGCGCCGAAGTCTGCGTGACCGGCGCTCCTACGAGAGGGGAGTTAAAATGAACCGCGAAAACGCCCAGATATTGCGAATCACGGACTCAGAGTTTTTCGCTTGTGGAAAAAAATTCGGCCTGTGGCAGGTATTCGCCGCCGCAGTCGTTTGCAGCCTGCTTTACTCCACCGCAATGCTTGCGGATGATGACGAACATCCGTTCCTTCCCGGCCCGACCCGAGTGGTCTCGACCGTGCCGGCTAACGGGGATGGAAATCCGTACGGTGTGGCTTTCGTGCCCCGCAATTTTCCCGCGGGCGGGACGATCAATCCCGGCGATGTTTTGGTATCGAATTTCAACAACGCTCCTACCATGACGGGAGGGAATCTCCAGGGTACCGGTACCACGATCGTCGACGTGCCGCCCAATGGGCCGTTGACGCTCTTTTTCCAAAGTAAAACCCCGACCGGCCTCACAACCGCGTTAAACATTCTGCGCGGGGGATTTGTCCTCGTTGGAAATTTCCCGGCACCCACAGGCCAATGCGCCGACCCCAGCACGGGATCGGGATCCATCATCGTGATCGACAAGAACGGAAATGTAGTGTTGACCTACACGGATGCCTCCGTTCAGGGTCCTTGGGATTCCGCACTGTTTGACAAGGGTAGCAAGGCAAAATATTTCGTGGCCAACGCATTAACGGGGCAGATTGTGCGCTACGATTTGGATGTCAGCCCCTCCGGCGTCACCTTCAATAATCCCACGGTGATTGCTTCCGGTTACCAGCACGTGTGCGACACTGTCACGTTCGTGGATGCGCCCACCGGCCTGGTCTATGACCATGAGCAGGATGTTCTTTATGTGGCGTCCACCAAGGATAACGCGGTCTATGCGGTTCACGACGCGGGCGACCGCACTACCGACGGAGGTATCGGCAAGTTAATTTATCAGGACGCGAAGCATCTGCACGGCGCCCTAGGATTGGCGATGGCGCCAAACGGAAACCTGCTCGTCACCAACAACGACAACATTAATATTGATCCAGCGCAGCCGAGTGAACTTGTCGAGTTCACCGTGGAAGGCGAGTTCGTCAAGGAGATTTCCCTCGATCCGACTCCCGGCGGGTCCTTCGGACTGGCCGTGGAGAGGCAGGGGAGAAAAGCCAAGCTCGCCGCGGTGGATGATAGCGTGAATCTGTTTGTGATCTGGACGTTAGTAGACCACGAAGATTAAGAAAACTGTTCGAGGCTTTGTCCATCAGACGATACCGCCCACGTCAGCCGGGTCGGGGGCTGACGCGGGCGGATGATTTCACATTTTCGCCTTCGCCGGAGAACTGTGGAGAGTAGAAGTTATTCCTTCTTCTGCTCCTGCTGTGGCTTCTCTTGGGGCTTTTGTTGCGCCCTTTGCTGCTGCTGCGTGTGTTTTTCTTCTAACTTTTGCATCTGCTGCTGATGCTGCTGCTGCATTTCCTGCTGCCTCTTCTCGTCCGCACCCTTTTGCTGCAGCTTTTGCATTTCTTGTTGGTGCTGCGATTCCATACGCTGACGCTCCTGGTCCTGCTTCTGCTGCAGCTTCTGAAGGTCTTGCTGGCGCTTTGTATCGATCTGAGGATTCACATTTCGAGCAGGATTTTCAGGGCGCGCCGAAGGCTGCCGCGGACTGGATGGCTCGGCGTTGGGAACATTTGGGGGATTGGCCGGCCGATTCATTTTTTCCGGTGGAGTGTTGCTCTTGGGCGGAGCGGGGTTGTAGGGAGCCGCCGCCTTTGCTGAGACCGCTCCTTTGGCGGTAAACTCCGCTGGCCGCACGGTGGCCGCGACTCCCGGCTTGCCGTGGTTCACGGAGGCCAGCTGTGAACGATTGGTGCTTGCGGCGCGTTCATGTTGCACTTGTGCCGGCGTCGCCTGAGTATGCGGCGCGCGTGCCGCGGCCATTTCGGCAGCCGTTGGCCGAGCAGAAGTTCCGCCAGGACCACCGTTATAGCTGACATTGTTCACGGTCAAATTGTTCACGACGGTCTTGTTGTAGACGTTGGTGACGTTGCTGACGTTGTTGACCGAGCGGTTGTAATAAAAGGCTTCGTGATTCCAATACCCGCCTTCGTAGCCCGTGCCGACGTAGCCGTAGCCATAGAAAATCCCGCCATAGAAACCCACTTCCGGTCCCCAGTAGCCGGGATACCAAACATAGGCGTCCTCTTGCCAGGCCCAATAGCCGGGAGTCCACAGCATCCCGACGGGAGCAAGTACCCATGTTCCCGGCACCCAGTAATATCCATCATCGCCGTAGTCCCAATATCCCGGCGTCCATATGTAACCATCTCCCGGACAAATCGGCTGCTCATAAACGGGCAAGGCCGGCGGGCCAATCTGGACCGAGACGCCCACAGAGACTTGCGCGTGCGTTTGAATTGGAATCGCTGCCGCGAAAACCGCAGCGACCACTAAACCGATGAGTTGTACGATTCGCATGATGCCCACCTTTCTGGCGTGGGCTGGGTGAGTTTGAGGATTGCTGGGCGCGCCTGATGCAACGCAGACGCGTATCAATAAATTTAGAAGTCCCGGCTATCTCCTGGGGTTGCACGGTTTTTTCCAAATCTCATAGAACGAAACATTTAGAATGAGCGGAGAGATTTGTGTATTTCCCCGGACCGTTCCCCTGGGAACAAGCGAATCGGCGGGGTAGAAATTGTTGGGGTGGAGAAAAATTCTCCACGATGCGGTCAATTGTAAGCAGTCTGCCGCGCAATTCTGGAATGCTAGCAGAAATCACTCTGCGTGCCGTCTTCTATCGCCTTTCGATATTTTCGCAATCGTACACCCGAGGTGTTCAAGTCTTGCGAAGAATTGCGTTCGGCAAAGTGCATTGACTTGCGGCTGGCATGCGACCTCTCGCCTTAAATCGGTTTCCGGCGAGTGATGGAAGCCAAACCCTACCAAGTCTCGTTGTAAAGAATAGATTAAGCGGCTTCCAGGGCCTGGTGGTTTGCGGGGCAGGGCGCGAGCAGTTGATTTTGCACTTTGACCTGCCGGTTTCCTCTCGGGATTGCCGGGTTGATCGTCCTTCCTGTCCGCCCGCCAGCTACGAACATCCAACCTCGGGAACTGCTGAGGCCGAGGAGGGTCAAACCCCGGCCGTCCAATCCAGGAAAACATGCGACTCGCATGGCTGGTTCTGAAAATTTCGGAAGAAAGTGGTGCTGTGCCTCGCTGAAGAATGAATAACTTAGCAGGCATTTTCTCAAGAGAGAAAAGCGCTGCCAAAAATTGATGATTAGGCCGTAACTCCAACAATCTCCTTGCATTTCCTCGACAAAATCCCATAATGAAGAGGATTTTAGCTCCTTAGAATGCTAGTCCATGCAATGCCCTCTTTGTCAGGCCGAGAACCTGCCCACCGCCGGCATCTGTACGAAGTGCAGCACTCCCCTGCCATGGAATAACCAGGACCTCGGCGCAACACTCGGTGCCGACGACACCCTTCCAGAAGGACCCGCACCCCGCGCCACTTACGCATGGTCCGTGGCTGTTAACCCTCCGGCTGACGCCCTTCCCACCCACGGGGAAGAGCTTATCGGAGTGCTGCTGGCCGAACGGTACGAAATCCTCGAATTGCTCGGTCAGGGCGGAATGGGGGCCGTCTATAAGGCCCGCGATACGGAGCTGGAACGCCTCGTTGCTCTGAAGCTGATCCGTCCTGAGCTCGCCAGCAATCCGGAAATCCTCCGCCGCTTCAAACAGGAACTCATTCTGGCTCGGGAGGTTACCCACCGGAACGTCATTCGCATTTTCGATCTGGGGCAGGCCAAAGGGGTCAAGTTCATCACCATGGAGTTCGTGGAAGGCCGCGATCTTCGCACCCTGTTAAAGGACAAAGGAAAACTTTCGCCGGATGAAGCGGTGCAGATTATCGCGCAGGTTTGCCGCGCGCTGGAAGCGGCGCATGCGGCCGGCGTTGTCCACCGCGATTTGAAACCTCAGAACATCATGCTGGACGCGAAAGACCGGGTTTACGTGATGGACTTTGGCATCGCGCATTCCCTGGAAACCCCGGGTATGACCCAGACCGGCGCATTAATGGGCACGCCGGAGTACATGTCGCCCGAGCAGGCCAAGGGGATGAAAGTCGATGCGCGCTCGGACCTCTTCGCGCTGGGAATAATTTTTTATGAAATGCTGACCGGCGTTTCTCCCTATAAGGCGGATACCGCCCTTGCCACCCTTCTGAAACGCACACAGGAGCGGCCTCAGCCGCCCGCGGATGTGGACCCCACGATTCCCAAGGCGATCAGCGACGTGATTATGAAGTGCCTGGAAATCGACCGCGAACATCGTTTTTCCACGGCCAGAGAAATTCTCGAGGACCTTGGCCAGGAAATGCCGACGAGCGTTCGCACCATCGCGCCTACCATAGCGCCGCCCGCCGCCGCTCCCGAGCCTGTGCAGGTCTCTCTATTCGAGCAGTATCGGATTTGGATTGCTGGAATTGCCGCGGTGGTATTGCTCACCGCACTCGGAATTGTTTTTCGCGGCAAAATTTTCTCCGGATCGGCCGGAAAGAGCGCACCACCCGTGGAGCAGGCCTCCCTGGCGATTCTCCCATTCCGAAATGCCTCAGGCGATACATCGCTCGACTGGCTTGGTCCAAGTCTCGCGGACATGCTCAGCACGGATGTGGGCCAGTCCGCGCACCTGCGCACCATCTCCCCGGACCGTTTGCACCAAGTGTTGTCCGACCTGCACATCGCTCCCAACACAACTATAGATCCCTCGATTGTCTCCAGTATCGCGGAGTTCAGTAGCGCCGACACTGTGGTTTGGGGCCAATTTGCGAAGTTCGGGAGCCAGATCCGGATTGACGCCACTCTGCTTGGCTTGAAGCAGAATCGCCGTGCTCCGCTGAAGATCGAGGCCGCCAGCGAAAACGAAATCCCAGCCGCAATTGACGGGTTGGCAGAGCTCATTCGCAAGAACCTTGCAGTTCCCTCGGACGTGATGAAAGAGCTGAAGGCCAGTTCGTTCCAGCCGACATCAAACTCCGTGCCGGCCCTGCGCGACTACAATCAGGGCGTCGGATTTCAGCGCGACGGAAAAAATCTTGAAGCACAGAAGCTATTTTTGCAGGCTACCAAAGAAGATCCCGCCTTTGCTCTGGCTTTTTCAAGGCTAGCGCAGACGTACGAGAGGCTGGGCTACGACAACCAGGCAGAGCAGGCGGCGCAACAATCGGTGGCCCTCAGCCAGAACCTCCCGGAAACCGAGAAGTATCTGATTGCCGCGATTCGAGCGCAAATTACCAAGAATTTTCCCGAGGCGATTAAGACCTACGAAAATCTGGCGAAAGGTTCTCCGGGTAACACGGATGTGCTGTCCGCGCTGGCTGCTCTTTACGAAGACACAGGCGATCTGGCGAAGGCCAGTCAGTATAATGAAGCGGTTCTAAAGGCGAACCCCAAAGACATAACTGCGACACTAGCTGTGGGCCGCCTGGCGATCAACAGCGGCAAGCCGGAAGCGGGCCTCGATCCGCTCAACCGCGCACTGACTCTCTCCGTTCAATTAGACAATCAGGAACAAAAGGCAAATAGCTTGCACCTCATCGGCCACGCTTACTGGCAGATGAATAAGCCCGAAGAAGCTGTCCGTTATTTCCAGGAGGGACTGACGATTTGGCGCCAAATGGGGCAGAAGCACGGCATGGCCCTCGCTCTCAATGAAATGGCCAAGGCCCAGGGAATACTCGGAGACAACAAAACTGCGCTGCAAAACTTCGAGCAGGCTCAGGCCATGCGGCGTGAAATCGGTGACAAGCAAGGCTTGGGCGACACTTTGATTGACACGGGCAACTTTTACGACGAACGCGGGGACCATGACCCGGCCTTAAAAATGTACAAGGAAGCGTTGCAAATCGAGCGCGACACAGGGAACGAATATCTGCAGGCCGTCTGCTTGAACAACATCGGGGCCGTCTACTTTGAAAAAGCGCAATATGAAGACGCCCGCGCTTTTTACCAGCAGTCGCTTGACCTCCGCGAGAAAGCGAAAATACCCAGGGACATTGCCGACAGCCTTCACAATCTTGCCGAGATTTCGGTTCGCATGGGCCTGTACGACCAGGCGATTTCACAATACATGCGCGCCTTGGATTTGAGGCGTAGCGTGAATGATACCCGCGGCGCTGCCATTGAGTCTTACACGCTGGGCGTGATGTTCGATTCCCAGGGCCGCTTCGGGGCGGCCATTAGTTCCAAGTTGGGCGCTCTCAAGACCTTGCAGGATGTGAAAGACAAAACTGATTGGATGGTCGAGGTGGGCGGCGGCTATGGGGAGTCACTCACTCTGGCAGGCCGGAGCGAAGAGGCCAAGCCCTACTTGAATGATGCCCTTGGACTCGCTCGCGAATTGAAGAACGATGGCTTGGTCTCCGAGATTCTGGCTTTTCAGGGGGACGCTGCGTTTTACCGCGGCGATGCCAAGTCCGCGCGCGCCATGTATGAAGAAGCATTACAATCGGCTGAGCGCAGCAAGGAGCCCCTCAGGATTCTGGTGCCGAAGGTTTCTCTGGCGAAGATGGCGGCGGAGGAAGGGCCCGCGCAGCCCGCCGTCAACAATCTGCGCCAACTGGCGCAGCAAGCGGACGAGCTTGGTCTGCAAAATATTTCCGTGGAGTGCTCGCTCGCCATTGCGGATGCCATGCTCCGGACTCACGACAATGCTCGCGCGCAAGAGGAACTCAACCGGGCCCTCCCACAGGCCGACAAAATCGGACTAAAACCCCTGAGCGCCACGGCGCATTACCTGCTTGCCAACGCACTCCGCGCGTCCGGCAACCGTGTCGATGCCCAGCAACACTATCGAGAAACTCTTCAATTGCTGGACGGCATGCGCCAGGAGCCAGGCGCGGAGAAACTCCTCCAGCGCCCCGATTTCAAGATAATGCATGACGAAAGCACCCGCTGGTCGCAAGCCGGCGCGAACTGAAGTATCGACCGCACGCAAGCCCTTGCTGATCGCCCAATTCCGGTTGTTCTTGACGCAAACTTCTCAGCAGCAGTAGCGCAGCTTCAGTGGGTGCGGAAAAACTCGCAACGAGTCATTCCGAAGGGCTGGGTTTGCCGGAGGAATTTGTTTTTTCTTGGGTTTGGCGAAGAAAAGCGGATCCCTCGCTTTGCTCGGGATGACAAAAAAGCACTTTTTCCGCAGCCACTTCAGTCTGTTGATTTCTGTTTGGTCTTGGCCCGTCGAATGTTGGCTGGCCGCGCGGCAGAAACCGCACAGACTGAAGGTCTGTGCCACCCTCGTCGAATCGTTGTTTGGTGTGGGTCACACGCAATCTTTAGCGGCGAAGTGGAAAATACTTGTGAAAAATACTGGCTAACGAGTTTCGATGGCTGAGCAGAACATAAGGGGTGCCGACGGCCTCGCCGGCACCCCCAGGGACAAAACGTCAGCGTTCGAATTGGAAGTTTGCGACGTCGAAAGATAGGAATCCGGTGCTGAACACCAGCACGGGGGTGACGCAGCTGCCCACGGGTGAACTGCGCGGGGTCTGCCAGAGGAACGCATAGAAGCCGTCTCCAAGATGGATCAGACCGGTATTAAAGAAGGAAGCGTCGAGCGTGGGGCTGGGAGCGGGACCCGGTAATGGTGCATTCGGGCAACCGACTTCGAGGGACTCAAGGGTTACCCACGGCTTGACGCAACCGTTGCCTGTCAGGTTGTTGCACAAATGCAGATTGGGGACAGGCTTTCCGGAAGAGTCTTTGGTTTGCCAGATCAGGGATACGACCGATCCTGGGTCGATCTGGTTGAAGAAAACGTGGTTCGGGATGCTGTCAATCACCGGGAAAAAGAATCCCTTGAAGGTGTGCTGCGTGACGGTTTGTCCGACAGGTACCGCCGCCGTGTTCGGGTTGAAAATTGCCGCGAAGCAGCCTATGGGGTTTCCCGGGCCACGTATAGGGTCGGGCGCGGTCGCCGTATATGAGAGAAAATTGTCCATGTTGAAACCTGCCGTCGGACACTGGTCGGCTTGATCTGCCACGTAATCAACGCCGCCGACCCCATTCGGCAGGCTGTTCTTGTCTATGGCGAAGTCGTACTCAAAGCTGTAAAGGAACGTCGTGCAGTCACTCACTTCGGAAGTGGAGGTACAGCCCAGCTGGATCTCGGGGCACACTGGGTTGGTGAGAGCGCTGAAATCGGAAATCGGGATGCACGCCTGACCTGGGTAATTGGTCGCGCTGAACCGCAGAGGCGAAGATGCCACGGGATTCTCCGGACCTTGTAAGCCAAAAGCATTGAGCGCCCACGAGTCCAGCCCCAGCGGCCCCGCCGGTACGGGGACGGGCAGGAACGTGAGCTGATCGCCGACGTTGCTATTCTGCGGTGTAAACTTATACGCGTCATTGCCGAATGCAAATACGGCGGTTTGGCCAGCTACCAGTGTCTGGGTTTGCGGCGCGTTGTATCCTCCGCAGTTGCTGCTGTCGGATAACCCCGGGGGGTCGGGAAAGAGTTGCGTGCCTAAAGCTAATGTAACCGAGGCGCCAGCAGCAAGCCCTGTGGTCCAAGTATCCAATGCTACTCCGGGGCCCCCCTCTACTATGCTCTCTGGACAGAAAGAGCCACCCGCAATTCGCGAGTTCCCTTGCAAGGTTATTTTTCCGGTGAAAGAGCTATCGGTATTGTTGGTGACGGTCAAAAATCCGGTGTCCGGATTTGCGCAGATTGTGCCGCTGGTGTTGCATACAGGACCGGGAAGGGCTTCGGGGAATCCAGTGCAGGCCCCGCCACAGACATAGTGAGTTTCGATGTGAAACCCGGAGATATCGGCTTTTCCAAAAGCCTGGTGTACGGCTTCGCTCGTGTTGTTATCTGTCACCTCAAATGCGTCGCCCGCGTCGCAACCATCTGCAGAACCTCCCTGAAGGACGTAGGCGTCCGTGGGAATCTGGTCGCTGGCGATACAAGCGCTGCCGCCTCCCACCGGCACAGCTTGAACAGTGCCGCTATGGATTTGGCTATCGTAGATGGCGATGTTGACGGCGCCGCCTGCGCTCCCGCTTATAGTCAGCAGTGCGCCGCTCGTTGGAGTTCCTTGCGCTTGCGCGACGCGGCTGCCAACGACGGCAAAAAAACACAACATTATCAAACGCGCGATTAGGCGCGTTTTCCAATCAAAGAATTTCATGATGCCCTCCTCAACCGGCTGAGTAGTTTGAGCAAAGCAATTCACGCAAGATTACCGATCTAGTACTTATTACGTTGCGAGGACATTGGGGAATCATATGTAACGTCGATCGGCAAATGATCGGGCGAGATTTTGACTGCATGCGCCCGCGCTGTCAAGTTAAAGTACGCGCATGAAAAAACCGGGGGAGGTAATAGAACTCCCGGAACTCCGCCTCGAAAGTCTGCAACCAAATTTCGCAAAGGCGTTGAATCGCCCATCTGGGCGCGTCGAAACACGCTTTCCCTGCACTCGGAGATTTTACCGTGTACGGCGCATCTGCTGAATATTTCCGAGCGACCCCTCCGGTGGGTGCCAATTCTTAGCTGACCCGGGCACCACGAACGATTCCTCAACTGTTCATGCGCCAATCTCAATTGGATTCCGCGCTGAATTCCTATGAACTTCTTGGACAGTGGTGGGGCTGGGGAGAGTCGAACTCCCGACCTACGGTTTAGGAAACCGCCGCTCTATCCATCTGAGCTACAGCCCCGACTTCAGTGTCCGCATAGTTTACATCCATCTCGGAAAAAGTTGCGGAACATTCCCAATCGCGCGATGCCCGGCGGCCGCGGAATATTCCCCGTAGGTTCTTCCATCCGAGTGAACCATTCGCTTGAACACCGGTCATGTGCCCGAGAGAAATTCATAGGTTCCTTCCGTTTTGAATCCGTCCACCACGGAAGGATTGCTACCATACCGGGTTGTGATATGCTTCTTACCACTTCGATGGTCAGGAGGCATTTGCCATGAAAAAGGCGTTACTGTTTTTTGCGGTTTCCATGCTGATTAGCTTGCCGGTTTT
>Ga0210409_10001908_pt1 | contig 26052 bp, 19 predicted proteins | sample IncBWH17MmetaG_FD_161649 | JGI IMG/M metagenome (GOLD analysis project Ga0210409, IMG submission 161649) | Forest soil microbial communities from Barre Woods Harvard Forest LTER site, Petersham, Massachusetts, United States - Inc-BW-H-17-M | ecosystem: Environmental > Terrestrial > Soil >...
CGGATAGAGGCAAACGCCTTCTTTTCATCCCGCCAACTCTTGGCGAAATAGGCCTTGCCGCCGGTGGCTGCGCTCATTCGTTCAAAAACAGTGGTGGAAACCGGCTCAAGCTGCGCCTCTCGCGTGCTTATCATGTAGATAGGTATTCCTGCCGACTGGGCCATCTCGGCCACATCCTCCGGGGGCACCATGCTGGCATTGTCGGGGCCGTTGGAGAACACGACGATCACCTTTCTTCCCGGTTGCTGGCCGGCATCCTGAACTGTCAACAACAATGAGTTATATAGCGCCGCATCGTCCCCGGCCACGCTCGTGCGCACACCGCGCACCACGTCCGACCGCTCAGAGGTCAAAGATGCGGCACGGTAAAGATCGCGGCTGTAGGAATAGAAAGCGATTTTGTCTGCACTTTCCAACGAGCGAACGAAATCAGCGATGGCATCCTGCGCAAAGACGAAGCCCCGGTACATGTAATTGCTGGTATCAAACAAGATGAAAACATTGGCCCCGGCCACGGCCGAACCGAGCGGTTCGAGCGGGTTTTGCAAGGAAGCGTTTGCCACAGAACCTTGCGTCCGAGAGCCGCTTTGCGAGGTCGCAGATTTGCCGGCAGCATCGCTAGGATCCGGGGCAATGTCTGCAAGTCTGCTTGTGGGGCCATTCCCCTCTTCGAATGTGGCGATGTTTTCCGGAATGGCATCTTCAGTGATCGCGAAATCCGAAGGACGAAGGCCGGTTATGTAGTTACCCTGATTGTCGGTTACGGCCACATTCAACTGCACGAGATTGACAACGACACGGAGGCGCGTCGAGTCTTGCTGCCCATTGGTTGTAATCGTGGAAATGCACAGCACTCCTAATAGGATCGCCACAATTAGAGAACGTTTTTCCATAGGTTTACGTCCCATCGCGCGCGCTTTTTTTAGCCGCAGAGCGGTCCGTTGAAGAATCGAACGGACGTGATCTAAGGCCCAGGAAAGCCATCGCTTTTCGACATGACAACGATCTTGCCCTGCCGGAACTCTTCACCAGTTTCTCGAACGGCGCGTAATAGCGCCGGCCAGTCCTCGAAATCAGTAGCAAAAATTTTCTCGACCATGCGACGCGTCAGTTCCGGAACCAGACGGTTCAGCATTACCGGTGAATAGCCCTTTTCGTCTGCAAGGCGAGCCCAATATAGATTGTTGGAATCCCAAGTCTCGGCCAACAAACGGCTAGAGTAGCCCATGAAAAGCGGGACAGGCGGCAGGTCCAGCAGCTCACGCGTGTAACTCTGCGCCAATACGCGATGCGGCACTCCAAAGTCTCGCGACAAACGTTCCAAGTTGACTTCGTCCGGGTGCAGCTGCGAGAGGGTCGCAAGCTCCTTCCCGGCCTCTCCGAAAGAACTCGGCTCATGCGGAAATCTTTCTTGGTACTCGACCGCCAGATAGAACGTGTCCGCAGGCATCAACTTTAATAGCAGTTCCGTCAGGTGTCCTGTACGAAGAGCCTGTTCCACTCCCTCCGAACGCTGCGGAATCATGCGATAGGAGAGGATGTTCATAATCTTGTTACGCAATTCATCATTTTGAACGGAAGCCGCCAATAGCTCCTCGCCGCTCTGTTGATACAGCCTGACGGCGTGAAGCTCGTTTTGACTCACGTTCCACCATCGGGGCACGACGGCATTGGTCAAAAGGCCGGGCACCAGCTCCCGCCAGATCAGCGCCTGCACGTTTTGCGGCGCGACGAAATCCTGCTCGGCGCTGGCAAGGACGTAGGGTAAATCCGCCAATGATCCAACCAGATGTGCCCCTCCCCCTGCCGGGGATCCTGCGCCGAACAAAACCGGTGCCCGCCAAAGTCGTTCCAGGCCGATAACCGTCTCGCCTGTAAAATCATGTGAGCGAACGAAAAGAGGATTGTGGTGGAGAATCTGCGCCCCGGGAGGCTCATAGTAAGCGTAATTCAGGCCTACGAGCGTGTCTCGCAAAAAAGGAGCTAGTTGACCGCGGGCCTCGGCGAGTTGTTCGGGAGAACGCGGCGAACGAATCACCTTCGCCAAGTTCGTGCGCATCTGCAATTCCGTATGGTGGTTATTGTAGATCCCCGCGGCCCACTCATCTCTTTCGTTGTTTCGGAAAATTGGCTGGGGCATCTCGAATTCTCGGAGTTCCGCCGCTAGTGGAAGCAAGCTATCGCCTGACCTGTTTCCACGCGCAGCTTCACCGAGGCCGTCCCCCAGGGCCAATAGCGTGTCGACGGAAACCAAACGCTGCTCATCCAATACAGACCGGATTTTGTTGGCGATCAGTTCATGCATGCGCTGAGCTTCCGCGCTCGTCTGATGCGGACCTGCAAGCAAATTGATGATCGCGTCCTGAGGAGCATCGGGCTTGGCCGTAGCGGCCAACAGCAGTTCTTTCACGGCGGTGCGGCCCGCATCGAACAACTGCGTTGAGGAGCCGATCTTGCGAAAAGGCCTGACCACCCTCTGCCAGGAGTCGTTCAAGGCGGCGCTTGGGATCTCGCCCTGCCGTGCCAATATCTGCCAGAGCCCCACGCTGGCCTGAAAGGTTCCGAAAGCGTTGCCCCGCAGGGTGTTCTTGGAAATACCGTCAAGGCTCGTAATGCTCTGGAGAAAGGCGGCGATCGAAGCATCGTCCAAATCCGGAAATTCTGAAAAAACTAGATATTGGTCGCTGAATTCCGAAAATTTGCCCGCCAGCAACGCCACCGTCTCGGGCCTAAGACGGTGCTCCGGAGAGCGCCTGGCGTCGAGCTCATTCAGCATGAGGTAGCTTTGCAAAGGGCCCTTGTCGCTAGTCATCCGTGAAATCGCGGATAAACCTTCCAGTAATTGAGATGGGCGCTCCCAGTGTGCGGCTCGCCGCCCCCAATCGCGCCCAATTTTGGAGTCCATCCGTTGCCCGAAGATTTTCTTCCATACCTCAAGATTTCCAGGAATGTAGGGATTGCCATCCGGCTCCCACCGAAGTCGGCTCATCAAGAAAAACAAACCTGCATCCTGCCGAAACACGCCCATTCGAGCATCGGAAAAGTCTTTGCCGCGCAGCGACTCATAAAAACGCGGCAGTCGCGCCGGGTCCGTGAAATGGACTTGTTGGGACGAAGGCAAACTCGACAGGTCGTCAAAATACGCGGCGAGCCAGCCGCTGTCTTTGGCCATCAATCTAGGAATGAATTCACCTGGGGTGCCAGGATCGGCTCCCACGAGTCCCTTCCAGGCAGGCACCGCTGCTGATCCCCCAGGCACAATCACTCGCCCAGATCGAATGCAAATGCGCCTGCCGTAGAAATCCAAGGCCGCCGCTTCCGGAACCATTTTCTTGAGCACATGCGCTTCGCGCAGGGCGGACAGAGTTTCCGCATCCAGCCGTGCCAACGCCCAATAAAACCGAGCCAACTCCGGATCCGCTAAGAGCATGTCCACGGCGTCGACTTTTTTCCCATTCTTCGTCCAATCGAATTCCACCGGCGGCGCAGGTACGCGTGACGTCGGGAAGGAATAGGTGAAAGGTCGGCCCTCTTGGAGACACTTCTCAAGGTCCGGCAACGGGAAGCCCGAATCGATGGTGAGAAACGCCCTTTGCGGATCGGCGGTCTCCAAGAACGTGCTGCGCTGTCCGCAGTCAGTCCGCGTTCGATAACCGAGGATTTTCAGAAGAGGTTGTGCTTCCTCACAACTGGAAACATGGAGGACACCTTCGGCACCCGCCAAAACAGTCAATTCGCGAGCCTGGTGCACATAGCGAGTCAAGAGAACGAGAAATTCGGAAGGACGGCCCTTGGGCGACAGATTCTCGTAGCCCAATACAAATACATTGCGAGCTAGCAAAGGCACAACTTCTTCAGGCGAGACCTTCTGACTAATCCCCGCCATGCGCAAAAAAGAGCGTAGGGGCCCTGGGATCGAAACACTCGAAGGTTCGGCTGATCCGATCTTGGCATCCTCGGAGCCAGCGGGACTTGCACCCCGAGCGCCACGACCGAAGCACAAGCCAAAGGAAAGAAAGGCGGCCGCGATGGCGGAAAGACAGAAGAAGGATTTAGCGCGGGGCCTTCTCGGTAAGTCGGTCCAGAGGAGTATGCGGGACTTCAAGATGTCCTCCGCGAGGCGGAAATGGAACCTGAATGGCACAATTGAGATGCCCAAAAAGAAGATTTGGACTCCAAAACGAAAAAACTACGGGCTGACCAGCCGTCTCTCCGTTGGCCGATTCTACTGCAATCCGCTGACCGCGAGGTGTAATTTTCGTGCGGAAGCCGTCGCCATCGCTCGCCACGACTGTGGCTCCCGGCGCCACCTGGGTCCGACCGGGTCATGAGTCGGTTGGGTGGATCACCGACAGGCGATCCACCCTGACCCGCGAACTTAACGCTAGTTCAATGCTTTGAGAACCGCCTCAATAAAGCTCTCACCGTTGGGCGTACCCAGGCCCGTCACGTTATCCCAGCCGGGATTCGTGCTTAGCGACGAGTCTGTGCCAAATGTAAACACATCCCAGCGAGTTGATGAACTGCTTTGGAACAACGCGCTGACGTAAAACTTCGTGGTCTTTGCCGCTGGGCATGTGATCGGCACCTCGTTATTCCCTACTAACGCGGTGGTGCACCCTTCGTCTCCAGGGCCTGCCAAATCATTCGCGCTCTCGAACGTCGGCGGACTCGGCGGATTATTGATGATGCCGGTCACATTCAGCAGAGTGTCCTTTGGCGTTAGGTTGACATCGGTGATCGCTTCGTCGCCAAGCTCATAGAGCGTCGGCGCCGCCTCTCCGATCGGTCCTCCTCCCGCCGCTTGGTTTGCGATGGCCCAAAACGCCGTGAACATCGGGCTGGACAGGCTGGTACCTCCGAACACTCCCACAGACTTGGCATGCCCCGGAACGCTATCAGGCGTCACAATGATTTCCACGCCGGTCTCGGGATCCGCATCCATGGAAATATCCGGCGTCTGCCGGAATTTGCCGGGGACGCCCTTTTGATATTTCGGCTTCGCATACACAACGCTTGCCCCTCCTCCCGCTCCTTCCAGGAACCCAAAAAATAGCGGCGGAATCGTTGGTGGGTTGGGAGTGGGGTTGGCGATTCGCGATTCGTTTAGGCCCCATCCGGTTTGCAGTTTGATGTTGTTCCTGGAGTCCAGGAACGTGCTGGTGCCACCAACTGCCGTTACGAACGGTGAATCGGCGTTGGCGCCCGCGGAAACGGAATTGATGCCAAAATCGGCGTTATCCACGGCTAGGTTATCGCCGGAGTCTCCGGTCGAAACTTGCTGTGATATGCCGAGAGCCGCGGCGATCTGGGAAATACCGTTCTCTACGGTGAGTTCGGACGGCAGGAACTCCACCAGCGCTATTTCCGGTATGCCGAAGCTATTCGATAGCACGTTGCCGAACCCGTTCTCAATTGCAAACAGGTTCGCCAGGTCCAGGTTCGTAAACGAATTGTCGGCGCCCAGCACCAACACGATATTCGCGCCAGGGGCAATTGCGTGCGCCCATTCCACGTCCAGCGTCGTTTCAAATTGCCAGTTCCCGCCGATGCAGCCGTTGGTTTTCGTGCAGGTGGCTGGGCCGGTGGGAGCGAAGATCGCGAAGTTCGATGAGGTCAAGCTGGGTAGCTTGTTCAGCGATGAGAATACATTCGCGTCGGCCACAATGGTATTCGAGCCGAATGCGTCAACGATCACTATGGTCTGGCCCGTTCCGTCTAAGTTCCGGTTGTAAAGGCGATTCAGTCCGTAGGCATGTTGCAAATTCGCTGCATCGTAACCGCACGACGGAAGATTGGGCGGCGGAGTGTTGATGTTCTGTCCGTAGCGGTTCCCGCTATATGTAGCGGATGGCGTGCTGCCCCCCGTAGTGAATGTGACCGTCTCGGGTGGACGTAGGCATTGCGAGCTGAAGAAAACTCCATCGGAACCAGCGCCGGATAGTGGAAGTCCCGCATACGGCGCGCCTGTTTCTGGGTTGATCGCCGCGCTTATATGCGACTTATATTCGAAGTCACTCAATCCTTGCACAGATGAGATGAGCGAGCCGGCAGCTCCTTCGGCCTTGGGCTCGGATGCATTCACCCGATGCGCCTTTCCGCTCACCATGATGCGGTCGATACTCGTGTTGAACGCCGCTTGTGCGTCGCCTACGCGTCCTTCCGCCGTCACATAAAGATTGTATTTGTCCGTGCTGGTGACCTTCAGATTGTGCGCTGCGAGGAAATCACGTACCGCCGCTGCTTCCTTCGCGGTCGGAGCAAACCGTTCCGCGAACTGCGCCATGGTGAGAAATTGATGATAGTTCGAGGAGCTCCTGTCGTACATTTGTCCGACCAAGTCGTCCAAAGCATCTTTGCTGTGAAGGTTCAACCACACCGTCACGGCGATCTGCTTGTTTGGATCCTCAGGCCCCAGTCTTGTGCCTTGGCTCGGCCCGGCAAATGCCGAACCCACAGCTAGCGCGCAAATTACGAACACGAAAACACACAACTTCGAGACACGTCGTCTAAAGCACATTATCTTTCACTCCTTGTAAGGGCACACTGAATGACATATTCCCGCCTCGAATAACAGTAAGCATGGGACGCTGCTCTTTGGTTTCCCGTCTTCGTTAGTTGTCAAACTAAGGGAGGCGCGTAAACCTGGATTGTTCGAGGCAGGCCGCGCTCACAAAAAACGCGCCGTCATGCAAATACACCGGGGCAGAATCGTTGTCAATGTCAAACATGTAAAATGCTTGTACCAATGTCGGTCGAGCGACCTAGTCAGCATAGGACTCGGGTACCACCGCACAAAACTCGCTCACCCATGCGTGCGTCGCCTCGTAAATTTGGCCTTGATAAGTTAGCGAGTCTCTCATCGGCAGCTGTCCGAGCTGATACCTCAGTCTTAGTGACCTCCGCAAAGCGCGGCAGCGCCGGCGATTCCCGCGTCGGAGCCGTATTTGGCGAGCAGTAGGGGGATTTCGCAACAGCGCGCGTTGATGCACCACTTGGGTAGCTCGGTTTGCATGCGCGGGAAGAAGTCGCTCATCAACTTTGACACGCCGCCGCCGAACACGATTACGTCCGGTTCGAGCAGATCGATCATGTTGCCGAGCCACACGGTCAATAAATCGGCGGTTGCTTCGAGAGCTTCTTTGGCGAGCTCATCGCCTGCGTGAAACGCTTCCGCAACGTGCTCGGCGGTCAGTTGTTCCAGGTTCGCGCACGCGAGTTCGCGCATCCGCGATGGATGGCTCGATTTTTCCAGGAGAGCTCGTGCGCGTTGCGCAATGGCTGGGCCAGAGCAGAGAGCTTCAATGCAGCCGCGTTTTCCGCAGCCGCAGCGCGGACCGTTGTAATCGATGCTGACGTGGCCGCCTTCCGCGGCGCTGCCGGTGCGCCCGTGATAGATTCGCCGGTCGAAAACAATTCCGGTGCCTATGCCCGTGCCGAGAGTGGCGTAAAACACGTTGCGAAATCCAATGCCTGCGCCCCAGACGGCTTCCGCCAGCGCGGCAGCGTTCGCGTCATTGTCTATATTTGCGCAAACTTGGAAGACACGGTGCACTTCCGCGGCGAGAGGGAAATTCCGCCAGCACGGCAAATTGGGCGGATTCAAAACGACGCCACGAATCGGGTCGAGTGGCCCCGGCGCGCAGATGCCGATTCCCGCAAGCGATGCGCGCGCGTGCGGCTGCGCATCGAAAACCGCATGGATGGCGCGCTCTAACGCCGCGAAGCCGGCGGCGGCGTCCTCGCGCGCGGGCATCGGCACTCGCGTCTGGAAGACTATCGTACCTTTTGCGTCCACCAGCCCGGCGGCAACTTTTGTTCCGCCAATATCCACGCCTAGCGTGAAAGTTTCTTGGTGATTCTGTGTTGCTTGCTCCTTTGCACTCACTTGTTGGTTGCCTGCGGACAGCCAGAAATGACTGTCCCACGTTCATCAGTCGATTCCTAGACGTTGCTGCATTTGTTCCAGGGAGACACGTTTTGTCTCGGGATAGAGGAACAGCACCACGAAAAATTGCACGACCATCATCATTGAAAAGAAGAGGAATGGATAGGCGTACGAAGATTTCGCCAACTGCGGGAAAATGAAGGCGATGGCAGCGTTCATGACCCAATGTGAGGAACTGCCGAGGGCCTGGCCTTTGGCGCGCACGCGATTGGGAAAAACTTCGCTGATGTAAACCCAAATAACCGCGCCTTGGGAAATCGCGAAAAACGCGATATAGGCCACGAGCAGCCACTGAAGATATTCTTGATGTTGATCGGTGAGAAAAATGCGCGCGACGCCAGCCAGGCACAAGGCGGTGCCTACGGACCCGATCAGCAACAGTGTTTTTCGACCAAGCTTGTCGATTACAGACATGGCCAGCAACGTGGCCACTAGGTTCATGCTGCCGATCCCGACGGCGTGCAAAGCGCCGGACAGCTTACTGAGTCCGGCGGCGGCAAAGATATCGTTCAAATAGTAGAGGATGGCGTTTATCCCGGAGAGCTGGTTGAACATGCCGATGGTGATGGCCAGAAAGATGGGCACGCGATATTTCCGGCTGAACAAGGGCTCGGCTTTTTGCAGGTTTTCCAGATGGATAGAGCTGACGATTTCCTGCAGTTCGGTCTCGGGATCGTCGGCGCCCATTTTCTGGAGGATTTGGCGGGCTTCCTCGACGCGGTTTTTCGTTACCAGCCAGCGAGGGCTTTGCGGGATGCCGAAGAGCATGACGAGAAAGAGAACGGCGGGGAGAGCGGCGACACCGAACTGCCAGCGCCATTCCATCGCGCCGAGCGCTTGGCGCGCGATCAGGAAATTCGACAAGTAGGCCAACAAAATGCCGATGACGATATTGATTTGAAACATGCCTACGAGGCGGCCGCGTATTCTTGCCGGAGCGAGTTCCGCGATGTACACCGGGCCGAGCACGGACGAGCCGCCGATACCGAGGCCGCCGAGAAAGCGCGCGATAAGCAGCGTGTGCCAGTTCCAGGCAAATGCGCAACCGAGCGCGGAGAGCACGTAGAAAACGGCCAAGAGACGGAGAGTCTCTCGCGCACCGTATTTCTGGCCGGGAATGCCTGCGGACATGGCGCCGATGACTGTGCCGATCAGCGCCACGGAAACGGTGAAGCCGAGTTGCCGTGGGGTGAGGGAGTAGGCCAGGGTGAGCGAGTGCGTGGTGCCGGCGATGACCGCCGTGTCGAAGCCGAACAGAAGTCCACCGAGAGCGCCGACGACGGTGGCTTTGAGCAGGTTGGGGTTCAGTTGCATGAAGTACTTGCGCTGCGAGCTACCGTGGACCTCGCAAAGGATGGCAAGGATAAGTGGGTTGCCGGGAAAGCGCAACAAAAGAGTCTGCATGTTGCTGATTTTGAAGGGACGCTTTGCGGAGGTACCCCCCACCCGGGTGTTTTCGCAAAAGAGCGTGTATGCGATTGATTATAAAGGACCTGACTTTTTTGGCGGCTACAAAGAGCGTGCAAGAGTATGAGCAGAAAGGATTTGGCGAAATTTCAGAATGCGAGAAAAAAGAAGGTGAGGGTTGTGATCCTTCGGCCCGGCTGAAAAACCCCGGGACCTGCCCGTCCAACAGGCGGGGCTCAGTATGACATGTCGCGCGGGAGATGCAGGTTTGGCGAAGATTGTCTGCGGGAGCGGGCTGGGGACTGACGATCACGGTTCATTTTACGCCGTGAAAAGAGGAAATGTAACTGGTCGAAAGGACAAAAATGAATCCCTGTCCGATGAGTCGAATTTAAGCCGGTCTTAAGCGCTCGTTCTCCATTTCTTGTCTTGCTCGGTACTTTCGCGAACGCGGAAGGCGGTAATCTTGCGGATAAGCGCGAGAGGCAGAGGCTTGTCGAGCGGAAATTGGATCGAACCTCTCGCCGTGGCAAATTTCGAGAGGTCCGTTGCGAAAGCGCTCACTGCGGACGGCGTGGGATAGAAGCCGACGTGATGTTTGTGCGCGGCGAAAGTCACGAGTATCCGGCGATAGGAAAAGGAGGGCATGCCCCACTTCATGCCCTCTTTGGCACCCGGCGCCGCTTTGCGAATACAGGCGCGCATTTCGCGCAATTTCTTTTGAGCGTCTTTGGGAGCGGCACTAATGTATTCGGTGATGTTTCCAGGTCGCGCTTTTTTTGCACTCATGATGGCGTCAGCCCTGACTCCCGTGCCCTAGGCCTGCCAGCACGCCTCGCATATAAGCGAAGCTGGCGATAACGCCGGGCATCGGGTCGTCGGCGTGAATCTCATACTCGAGATCGACGAAGCCGTTGTACTTCATGGCGATGAGGGCTTCAAAAATTTTGCGCATGGGCATGATGCCTTCGCCCACTGCGACCTGACTCTCCTTGCTCTGAAAGCTGGTGAGGTCTTTCACGTGCATGTTGAAAAGCCTTGGGCCTACTTCGTTGATGGCCTGAACGACGTCCGTGCCGGCGCGGACCGTGTGCCCGACATCGATGCAGCAGCCCATGCGCGGGTCCATGCCTTTTACGGCCTTCAATACATCCAGCGGGGAATGCCAGATCTTATCTTCCGGGCCGTGATTGTGGATGGCGAAGCGGATGTTGTATTCCTTTACGAATTTCTCGATGCGAGGCAGAGTTTCCGGAGCGGGGTCGCCGGCGACAATGACGGCGATACCTGCGCGCTTGCAATATTCGAACTTGCCGCGGATGTCGGCATCTTCATCTTTCGGGAAATAGATCGTCCCAGCGGCGTGTAGCTTGACGTCCGCCGCGGCATAGTCGGCCAGCGCGGCAGCTTCGGCTTGGGGATCGGCGGGGAGATGGTCTTTCACGTCTTTCGCATTCAGTGCGAGCACGTTGAGCTGCTTCATGAAGCTGATCATCTGCGCGCGAGTGAAGTTGCGGAAGGTGTAGCTGGCCAGGCCCAGTCGAAAAGGCGACGGTTGGTCAGAAGATGTGCGTTCCTGAGCGAGAGCGAGGATATCGCTTGGAGCGGCAAACGCCGCCGCAACGAGGGCACCGGAGCGAGCGAAATCACGACGGGACAAAGTGTTTTTCATAGGGCGCTAATCATAAGCCGTCCAGGGCATCGACTTGAAGTGGAACTTCTCGTAGCATGGCCAGTATGAAAAAAGTGAAATCCGGCAATCGCGGTTCCGCGCCGAAAGCGAGCGGAACTCCGAAAAGCGTTGATGAATATCTTGCCAGTGTCCCGGAACCTGCGCGCACGACCTTGGAAAAGATGCGCGCCGTGATTCGATCCGCGGTGCCGCCGGACAGTACCGAGGTCATCAGCTACGGAATGCCGGCGTTCAAGCACAAGAAAGTGCTGGTGTGGTTCGCCGCGTTTTCGAAGCATTGCAGTTTTTTCCCCACGGGGGCCGTGATGGAGGCGTTCAAGAACGAACTTAAGGGCTTCTCCACATCCAAAGGCACTATCCACTTCCCCACGGGCAAGCCACTGCCGAGCGCGCTCGTTAGGAAACTGGTGAAGGCGCGTGTCGCGCAGAGCGAAGGGAATAAAATGCGCTGACTTCAAGGAGATCTAGCGGATGCAACGCCTAATGTGCTTGCCCAAGAAGGGATTTCACCAGTCCGGTAATTAAACTTACCACCTACTGTTAGTATATCGGACCGGGGATTTTCAATTTTACGAGTTTGTGGAGCATCAACAAACCAATGATCCGGACGGACCCATGGTCTGGTGACCAGCGGTCGACGATATGATAACTTCCGTTTTTTGCGCCCTCGATGACCCATGCTGCTCCGTCCAGCCCCATCCGCGACCTGTCAACTGTTTGCAGTTCCCAGAATTTATTCTCCTCGATTTTCTCCAGGAACCAGGTTGTCTTCTCCTTCGTCAGTCTGGTTGTGTCGCTCCGGACTAATTCGCCAGCTGTGTAGCCGCCTGCGCCCGTTGCCATCTTAAACGTGAGCCGTGAGGTGCCGTCAGAATTAACGTCAACTCTGACCGCTATCGGGCGGTGAAACGATCGCAGCCATAAAAATCGATACGATTGCTCCTTTTGAGTTTTTGAAAGCGACCACAAAGACGGTTCGTCTAAAGCCTCAAGGTATTTGGAGTAGGTTTCAGAGGGAGATGGGACAACGTGGGATGGGTCGTCGAGTGAACCCGGTGGGAAATATAGGGATTGGGCCGCACTCGCTCCCGACAATAGAAGTATCAAAATGCTAATGCGAAACGTTTCTCGCACTTGGCGCCACCGATGGAAAGTATACCGCAAGGCCATCGGATAGTTGAGTGAGCGACATCAGCAACCATTCTGTTTTCTCGGGGAGTAAATACACGCAAGCCTGTGTTTTTTTAAGCGCTTCGGGGGATGGTGAATTGTGGGATTCGCCGTCATACCCAAAGGCAGGCAAGGAGAGCCTTGCCAAGTGGGTGTCTTTTTGCCTGCGGCCGGTTTTTGTCGAGATAGGAGGAAAGATGGCTCGTTACGGAAAGGCAGCACAGAAAACGGTGAGGAGCGCCATGCGTCGCCGAAAGCGCGGTACGCTCAAGTCTGGCAAGGGAGGAAAAGGGGGTACGGTCAAGAGCAGAAAACAGGCGATCGCGATTGGACTTTCGGAAGCTCGCAAGAAGGGCGCCAAGGTTCCGCGGAAGAAATCGAACTGATCGCGCAGACGCGCCTTCCTACGGCTTCATTGATGGAGAGGGTGGAGATGGAATGTCCGAATTATCGACCGGCGTAATACCCGGGGAGGCGAGCGGCGCGGCGCCGCCGTCAGCGGATATTTGGCCGCGTTTGGGGCCGGGACTGATTACGGGCGCGGCCGATGACGATCCGAGCGGGATCGCGACCTATTCCCAAGTGGGCGCGCAATTCGGGTTCGGAATGCTGTGGACGATGTTGTTTTCGTTTCCGCTGATGGCGGCGATGCAGGAAATCTGCGCGCGGCTTGGACGAATTACGGGAGTGGGGATTGCCGAGAACCTGCGGAGGCATTATTCCAAACCGGTCGTGTATGGGTTGGTGTTGCTTTTGTGCCTGGCCAATGTTTTCAATCTCGGGGCGGACATTTCCGCGATGGGAGCGGCAACGCAGTTGGTATTCGGAGGCTCGCTGAACGTTTACGCCGTGGTATTGGGATCGGTGTCGCTACTGCTGCAGGTTTTTATTCCCTACAGAAAGTATGTGCAGTACTTGAAGTGGTTGACTTTGGTTTTATTCGCGTACGTTGCCACGGCCTTTGTGGTGCATGTTCCCTGGGCGAAAGCGATTCGCGCAACGGTGATACCGAGCGTCACGTTCAGTTCCGCATACTGGATGGCTCTGGTGGCGGTGCTGGGCACTACGATCAGCCCGTATCTATTTTTTTGGCAAACCTCGCAGGAAGCGGAGGATGTCCGGCTCAATGCGCATGAATCCCCGCTCAAGAAAAAACCGTCGCAGGCGTTAGCACAATTTCGGCGCATTGCCACGGATACGCGGGTGGGCATGGGATTTTCGAATCTGGTGGCGTTCTTCATCATTCTTACGACGGCGGTTACGCTGCACGTGGCGGGGGGCGGTGGCGAAATAAAGACAGCGGCTGATGCCGCCAAGGCCTTGCAGCCGCTAGCAGGGAATCTGGCTTTTGGGCTCTTCGCGTTGGGAATTATTGGTACCGGGATGTTGGCGATTCCGGTGCTCGCGGGATCCGCTGCTTACGCGGTATCGGAGTCGTTCCGATGGCACGCCAGTTTGGAAAGGAAACCCAGGCAGGCTCCTAAATTTTATGGTGTGCTGGCCGCGGCGATTGTTATCGGCACCTCGCTGAACTTTGTCGGAATTGACCCGATACGTGCGCTTTATTGGTCCGCGGTGGTGAACGGAGTGGTGTCGGTTCCGCTGATGCTCATGCTCATGCTGATGTCGATGAAAAAGGCGGTGGTGGGGAAGTTCACGCTGCCCGCTTATCTGCGCATACTGGGCTGGGCCGCTACGGGAATCATGCTAATCGCTTCCGTGGGTTTTATGGCGAGCGCCATTCACGGAGCTCGTTGAACTAGCGTTGGTGCGGGAAGAGGGCGTTTCGTAGCCGAGAGCCAATTGCGGCGAAGGTCGACAGGCCGGTGCCGAGCAGCAGCAGCGTGCCAGGCTCGGGAACGACCGGCGGATCGGTATCCGACTGAAACTGGATGGTGTCGGTGATGGTTACGCCGGGAATGCCATTGGCGCAGGACTGAGGTTCCGCGATGCAAAAGCCGGCGTCCACGGGCATAAACCATTTGACCGTGCCGGCAGTCTGCACAGTGCCGTCTTCCGTGACCTGGATATCAGGGCAGGATGCGGGTTCAGCGATGCAGAAACCGATTCTGGACGGGACACCTTCGGCAGTGTCGGAACTGAACTTGATGGTGATGCTGGTGATGCTCGTTCCGCTGGTTCCGGTGGTGGTGATGGTGTCGCTGACGTTTCCGTTGGCTTCGCCGATGATATAGACAGGTGGCAGCGAGGTACCGGAGAAAGTTGCGCCCGCCGGTGCCGACAAGATCAGAGTGCAATCCTCCGGGCCTGGAGTGCCACAGGTAGCACTGGCCCTGGTGGAGGTGCTGGAGACGGAGAGTTGGTCGGTGAGATCTTGAAACACGATCGTCGCGCTGCCGTCAGCCCGCGCGGCTGGAGCCGCCAGCGCGAGGATTCCGAGCAGCGCGACCGATAGCGCGTAGGGCATGGGTTTGTGCGGGAAGACTGAGTCCATACGCTGGGTGGGGAGCACGCTTGATTCCATCGAGGATGAAGGAAATAAAGAGTTTAGCAAGAAAGCCAGAGTAACGGGCGTAGGCCGATTTCCGCTTAGGTGCAAAAGCCTGCACACGTATGGGAAGTGGGCACTCTCGGAGCGTTACCGGGTGGCCCCGCGGTGCAGCTCAAATGAGCAGATGCCACCTGAGCCGCTACACTGGGGCGTTGTGTTCGCGGAGGAACGCTACGGTTTTGTTTTCGGTTCCGGGGAAGAGCTTTGCGTAGGCTAGCGGGGTGCATTCTACGATTTCTCCGGGGCGCTCATAGTGGCCGGGAAGCTTGGCGCGGAGGGAGAGGTCGGCGCCGCGTTCTACTAATAATTGCACTGCAGGCAATCCCCAATCGCTGAACTGCGTCACGGCGTGGAATATTGGGGTTTGCCCGCCGACGCCGGAATCGTCGAGCAATGCGCTGGCGTTGACGTCGGCCCCGCGATCGAGAAGCAGTGCTACGGCTTCTGTGTTGCCGTATTCGGCGGCGACGTGCAACAGCGTTGTGCCGCGTAGACTGAGGAGGCGTGCGCCGGTGACGCCGAAATCGAGTTCGGGGAAGCGGCGATGCAGCAGCGCGGTGTCGGCATCGAGATGTTTGGCAAGATGATCGACACGGCCGCGGAGCAGGTCGAGCACAGGTGGGACGTTGTGGCGGGTGACGCCGCCGGCGTCGAGAAGGATATCGATGCAGGCGCCGAGTTGCTGCGAACGGCCGTAGGTGCCGATGACGTAGTCGAGCGCGGTGCCTGGATATTTGCGATTGGGATTGGCACAATTGGGATTTGCGCCGTGCTGCAAGAGCCATTTGATGGGCGCAGGCTCGACTGTCTCGCACGGCGCGAAGATGATGGGGAAATAGCCGTTCCATTCGGCGTTGACGTCGGCGCCGTAGGAGAGAAGAAGCTCCATCATGGGGATGCGATGGCTGAACAGAGCGGCGCGCATGAGTGGGCCGTCATGGCCCTGATGCACGTCTGATCCGTTCTCGATCATCCACTTGGCGATGGCCAGTCTTTGCGAACTGGGCGGCTCCCAGGGAATGCGACATTCCGCTACCCAGGTGAGCGGACCGTTTTTGGCATAGCCCAGCGGAGCACGATGGAGCGCTGGGTTGCGCGACATAAGAGCTTTCACTTGTTCGAGGTTGTTGGTGTCGATGGCTTGTTTGAGTTCGCCGACTTCCTCGAGAGATTCCACGTGAGCTTTGAGCTTCGGCCAACTCGCAAATCCGTAGAGACGAGCGATGTGGAATTGGGCGTCGGTTAGGGATTCGGCTTTGCCGGACTTGAGCAAGTCCCTGGCTTGATCCTTCAAATGACGGAGATTGGGACGATCGGGGAGCGATCGCGGTACGTCTTGCGGATTGGTCGACATTGCGACCTCCTTTCATTACAGCGCCCGTTGTCCGCACAATCGGGCTGAAAGAAGGTTCGCGAAAATGGAGTGCAATGGGTGGGCTTCTACCCTTTCCGCGGACCGGATGCGTCCCTAACGCTGGGGAAATCGTAACACAAAGCGAGAGTGAGGGGCCTTCGTCCGTCAACGAGCTTGGCGGCGAAGATTTTGGGGTATAGGATGGCGGGCGTCTGTTGCGGAGGGAAAGATGGCTCGGAGAAACAGGTTAGCGCGGGTAGCGGTGGGAATTGGAAAGGCCATGGGCAAGGCGGATCGCAAGGCGCACCAGGTGGCCAAGGCGGGAGTTATGGCTAAAGAGGAGTTGGAAGAAATCGCCAAGCAGGTGGAGGTATTGAAGCGGCAGTTGCTGAAGACGACGAAGCGGTTGAAGTCGGCGCTGCGCTAAGGAACATCGGTGAGTTGGCAATGAGCGGAGAGCGCTCGCATTGCCCGCCGGCGGCAGGCAGGTTCGCTAGCTAGCCTGAAAGGCCAGCCGCTACACGGGCACCGATTGAGTGTGACCGACGTGTTGGAGTGTGCGGCGAGGACCTGATGTCGTTTGCGCCAACCTGCTGAGAAGTTGCCTTGACACTTTTGCGTGTGCCCGCCACACTGCACGTACCCCCTTCCAAATTTTGCTGTCCGAGTGTGCCGCCGATGCGCATCCTTGTCGCTGAAGATGACGCACCGCTCGCTGATCTTCTACGTCAGCGTTTGGTGCAGGAACAGTTTGCTGTGCAGCTTGCCTCTGACGGAAGCGAGGCGCAGCGCCTGGCCGTAAGCCAGGCATTCGATCTGGTAATCCTGGCTTTGAATTTGCCGGGGGCGGCTGGGCTGGATGTGCTGCGAAGCATCCGTGCTCGCAAGCCGGATTTGCCGGTAATGGTGGTGACCGGCTCCTCCGTGGTCGAGGAGCGCGTGCGCGGGCTGGACGCCGGTGCGGACGACTACGTTGCCAAGCCGTTTGCGTTTGCGGAACTTGCTGCGCGCATACGAGCGGTGCTGCGGCGTGGAAACCGTCCGGCAAACGCCATTCTCACCGTGGCGGATCTTGCCGTGGACCGGGTGAATCACACGGTCCAGCGCGGGGGGCAGAATATCGAGCTCAGCCCCAAGGAGTTTGCGTTATTGGAGTTTCTGATGCGGCACGCGGGGCAACCGGTGACGCGGACGGCCATCGTCGCGCAAGTGTGGAAGCTAAACTTTGACACCATGACAAATGTCGTGGACGTGTACATCAATTACTTACGCAGAAAGATGGATACAGGCTATGACCACCCGCTGATTCGGACGGTGCGGGGCGTGGGCTACCAGATTGGCGGCAACGGCGCTGCCCTATAGAAAGGGTCATGCGAAAAGGCGCCGCGATTTTCTCGAAGGCTGCGGCAAAAAACAGTGGAGATTTTAGTGCTGCGGCTTTTGTGCTCGGGCGGATACTGAGCCGCTGAGATTGGCGTCCGCGGCACGTGCGTCGGGTTCATAGGCCAGCAGTCCTTCCGTAGCAGAAGCGGCAATCACCGCGCCATCGCGGCGCGTGCGTACCACCGGAAAGAATCCTTCGGCCAATGGGCTAGTCACGCGCTGCCAGGACTTTCCTCCGTCGAGGGAAGCGAGCAGGCCGTGACGCTGCAGCGAAACCACCAACGCATTGCCGTAACCGGCGGCATCCTGGAATTGCAGGTCGCGGATATCGGCGCGGTTCCACTCGCGGCCGGCGTCCTTGGAAGCGTACAGTCCGGAGTTGGAAGTGATCAGCAAGCTGGCGTCATCGAGCCGATGCACGCGCAGGTTCCCTGCGGAGGCAAAGGCAAGCTCCTTCGCGTCCCAATGTGCGCCCGCATCTTTGGAATAGAGCAGATTGCGCTGAGCGATAGCCCAGATGTGCGAGCCGTCCCCGGAAGCATCGACTGATTGCGCGGCTTGCTGGATGAATCCGTCGTTGCCGGCTGGCTTCCACTCAGTGCCCCGGTCACGTGAAACGAGCACTCCTGCACTCGTCGCGGCGTACCACGCAGTGCTCGTAAAGGTCAGATCGTTGACCTGAAAAGCGAGGAGCTGAGGCGCCTTGGATGTCGCGGAGCGTTTTGCTACTGCGCCCTTCTTGCCCTTTGAAGGGATGGAAGAAACGAAATCGCGGGCGAACAGTCCGGCTCTCACCCATTTCGCGCCGGTTTCTTCATACTTCATCAGACCGCCTTTGTTGAGAGAAGCCCACCAGCCGCTTGGGGAAGCGTAAACATGTTTCAGGTCTGTGAACTTGAGGCCCGGTCCGAGCGGCGCCCAAGTAGTTCCGCCGTCTTTGGTGGCGAGGAAGGCGTTGGTGTCAAAAGTGAGCACGACGAGTTCGCGTTCCGGGCGCTCGCGGTCCATAGCGACGTCCAGAATGTGCTGATGATGGAAGCCTGCGTTTGCGGAGGCAAAGTTTGTTCCGCCGTCTTCGCTGATTTGAACGCCTTCACGCTCGGTCCCGATAATTACGCGCTCCGGATTCTTAGGGTCAATGACGATGTCGTTGATAACCCAGTCGACCGGGGTGATGCGCTTCCATTGGCCGCTTTCGCTGGTGGTTTTCCATAGGCCGCTGGTGGTGCCGGCGTACAAAGTTTCCGGATGCTGCGGATCCTGACGGATCAATTGCGTGCGCCGAAAAACGAAAGGAATTCCTTTGTACTTGCTCCACTGCCAGGCGCCATTGGTGCTGTGATAGATGCCGGAGCAAGCGGTAGCGTGGACATTCTCCGGATTTGCCGGATCGACAATGATGCTCATAACGTCGGAATCGTCAATCATGCCCTTGGAGATAGGAGACCAGTTCTTGCCTCCATCTGTTGTCTTCCAAGGCAGATGGTAGGTTCCGGCGTAGATAATCTTGTCGCTGCGCGGATCAAAAGCCACCGAATCGAAATTCTTTAGATCGTCATGTTTTGCGGGAGTAATGCGTTCCCAATTGGCGCCCTCGTCCGTGGAACGGTAAACCCCTGTCAGCGAGCCGGCTAGCCAAGTCTTCGGGTGCCTGGGGGACTGCGCAAGGGCCCGAACCGTTTCGTGCCCCAAACCTACGAGTTGCCATGTGCGGCCGCTATCGTTGCTGCGATAGACTCCGCCACCACCGGTGGAGAGGGTCCAGGTGCTGGCAAACAAGCGCTTGGAATCGCGGGAATCGACGATAATATGCGTGACTACGTCATCTTGGCCCAGACCGATGCGGCTCAGCAGCTGCCAATGCGCGCCTTCATCCAGGGAGGTGAATACATGGCCGTCCGAGGTGCCCAAATAAAGCTTGTTGGCGTCCCGGGGATCAGATCCCAGCGAGATGACCGTTCCGCCTGGAGCTCCGACTTGACGCCAAGTCTGCGCCGGCGCTGCCACGGCGGCAGTTAGAGTCAGTGCCGCCACACCCAACCAGTCCACACGCATGCATTCTCCCGGAGCGCAGAGGCGCTCCCAATACGCTAGTGTAGGGAGCGGGAGGGATAATGCCGCCTGTTCTAAGGGACGGATTTTGGGGCAGTTCGTATAGTACCAGTACCATCTGGCCAAAGGACGGGAAGGGCCGTCGCAAAATGAGAACAAGGGAAGCAACTTAATTCTGGCCGCTGGGTTACACGGGTGGGAGTATTAAGGCTAGGTTCCCATGTTCGACTGGATGTACTCCCGGATCGGCCGAGGGATGAGGCATGCGGCCGGAGACAGGGGAAATGACATGAAGGCCACTTTTGCCGGTAAGAGCAGGACGGTCCTGCTGATGTGCTTGGCCGGCTTATTGCTTTTTATCGCGCCCAAGGCGCGAGCGGATGAAGGCGATCCACCGTCGCGCGTTGCGCGCATCAGCTTTTTGGACGGAAACGTATCGTTTCAGCCTACAGGCACGGAAGACTGGGCTGCGGCAGCCAAGAATCGTCCGGTTACCGTTGGAGATAAGCTTTGGACCGACCAGGATTCACGAGCGGAGCTGCAGGCGGGCGAAGCCTCGTTGCACCTGGGCAGCATGACAGCGTTGTCCTTTTTGAATTTGGACGAAAACATTCTGCAAGCGCGTATCGCCGAAGGCGCGGTGAATTTCCGCGTGCGGGAACTCCGCGAAGGCGACTTATACGAGATAGATACTCCGAACGCTGCTTTTACGGTTAAGGAAGCAGGGGCGTTCCGCGTTGATGTAAACGAGAACGGCGACGGCACGCGCATCACGGTGATTCGCGGCGAAGGGGAGATTACCGCGGGTGGCAAGACGTACGATGTGCATGCCGGCGAGCAAGCGGAACTGAATGGCGTGGACGACCCGGAGTACAACGTCGGATCGGCCCCGGCTCCAGATGATTTGGACCGTTGGGCTGCGGACCGCGACCTGAAGGAAGAGCACTCCGAATCGGCGAAATACGTTTCGCGCGACGTGCCGGGTTACTCGGATTTAGATGATAACGGTTCATGGCGCGAAGAGCCGGACTATGGTCCGGTTTGGTATCCCAGGTCCGTAGAAGTAGGCTGGGCGCCTTATAGCTATGGTTACTGGAATTGGGTTGGCCCGTGGGGCTGGACTTGGGTGGATTATGCTCCTTGGGGCTTTGCGCCGTTTCACTATGGACGCTGGGCGTATGTTGGTGGCGCATGGGGCTGGTGCCCGGGGCCGATTTATGCGCGGCCGTTCTACGGACCAGCATTCGTCGGCTTCGTGGGCGGCGGATTTGGATTTGGCGTCGGCTTCGGCGGTGGTTTTGGTGGCGGAATTGGTTGGTTCCCGCTAGGCTACCGCGAACCGTTCCATCCGTGGTACCACGGCAGCGGAAATTACTTCCGCAACGTGAACATCACGAACACCCGGATCACGAACATCAACACTCTGAATCGCAACAGCAACAACTTCAACTATGCGTATGCGCACAACGTTCGCGCGGTGACGGCAGCGTCGCGCAACACCTTTGTGAATGGACAGGCGGTCAATCGCGCATCAATGCACGTGACGGAAGCCTCGCTGCGCGGTGCGCAGGTTACTAACCGCGCGAATTTCACGCCTACGCGGACCAGCTTTACTGGCACTGCCAATGCCCGGTCACACGTGGCGACGCCGCCATCGTCGGTTGCGAACCGCTCGGTGATGGCGCGCACGGCTCCCGCCGCTGCCGCTTCTCATATGCCCGTTCGCACCATGGATACTCGCACATTGTCCGCTGGGCACGTCGCAAATGGCTCGGTGAACTCCGGAGCGAATCGTGGAGGAAATAACGCGGGTTTCGGCGCACGCAATGGCGCCGGAACTTCCCCTAACACTGGCGCGATATCTTCGCGGCAGCGTGAACTGGCTAACAATCGGCCTCCTTCCGCCGCCGCGGGTGCTCGCGTGAATGGACGTGGCTCCGTGAATGGCAATGCATCGGCGAATGGCAATGCATCGGCTAATCGCCCGACGAACAATGCTGGATCGCGGAATTGGGCAGCGCAAGGAAACGCCACGGATCGCGGTCGGGCGCCACAGGGATTCGGCAGCGCATCGTCGAATCGACCAAATGGCACGAGCCAGGCAGCGCCATCCGCGCATGCAGACAGGCCACCGTGGGCTGGTTCCGGAAATAGCCGAACGTCGGGAAGCGTGAACACGCCGGCTAACAGTAATCGGCCGTCCTCCGTGCAATCGAACAGCGGTCGTGGCTACGCGAACGATAATCGTTCCTATCAGCCCCCCTCACGCTCGAGCGCACCATCGAATAGCAATCGGCCCGCATACTCAAACTCACCTTCACCTTCGCGTTCCTCCTCCGCGCCGAGTCGAAGCTACTCGCCGCCGACGCGTTCCTATTCAGCGCCAAGCCGCAGTTATTCAGCGCCTTCCGCGCCGAGCCGTAGTTATTCAGCGCCCTCGCGCTCCTATTCCGCACCGAGTCGCACCTATTCGGCGCCGAGCCGTAGTTATGGCGGCGGTGGGAGTTCTCATGGCAGCAGTGGAGGCGGGAGTCCGCACGGCGGCGGTGGCGGCGGAAGCTCGCACGGTGGCGGAGGAGGCGGAGGCGGGTCTCACGGCGGCGGAAGTTCGCACGGAGGCAGCTCTCACGGACGTTAAGCGTTTTCAGCTACAACCCGCCCCAATGTTTTTGGGGCGGGTCTTTTTTTGAGCCGATGAGTTTACGCGATAGGCGTGTCACAACTCTTCAGCGCCAGAGGTGTTTACTAGCAGAGAGAAAGATCGGGCCTTTCCCGATTGGACATACGGAAAAAGCCCGATGGAGACACGTTCCGTATGCGGTCCATACTCGTACCATCGGCTCCCAGGCTCCAGATCCAACCAAGTGAAATGAACGCGGCGGGCATGTCGCGTCAGGTTCAGGAGAGAATCTGAATATGAGAAAACACGGGCTTAAATTTCTAAGTTTGATCGCTCTGTCACTATCGATGACATCTTTAGTTCCGCAGCGCGCTGCGGCTGACGACGATGATCCGCCAACTCGCGTAGCTCGTCTCAGCCATGTCGACGGCACCGTTTCGTTCCAGCCGGCAGGCACGGACGATTGGGTGAGCGCTGTAGTGAACCGGCCCATGACCACGGGAGACAAGCTTTGGGCCGATCACGATTCACGCGCCGAACTGCATCTCGGGGCGGCATCCATCCGCCTCGGAGCCAACACCGGCTTCTCGTTTCTGAACCTTGACGACCGGACCGCGCAACTGCAGCTCACGGAAGGAACGTTGCGAATTCGTGTGCAGCGTATGGGTCGTGACGAAATTTTTGAGGTCGATACGCCGAACCTGGCTTTCACTGCAACGAGTCCCGGCATTTACCGAATTAATGTAAACGAAGCCGGCGACACGACGATGGTTGTGGTTCGCGATGGCGAAGGTGACGTCACCGGTGGCGGGCAGTCATACATAGTGCATGCCGACGAAACAGGCACTTTCACCGGGACCGACCAGTTGAATGCGGACATTGAAGGCGTGGGAAGCGACGACGACTTGGACCGCTGGTCCTACGAACGTGATCGTCGCGAAGATCATTCGGCCTCGCGGCGCTATGTTTCCGACGACGCCGTTGGATACGAAGACCTCGATGAGTACGGCGGTTGGCGGGACACGCCTGACTACGGCACTATTTGGTTTCCGCACACGACCGTAGTTGGCTGGGCGCCGTATCGCTATGGCCATTGGGTTTGGATTTCACCATGGGGTTATACCTGGGTTGAAGATGAGCCTTGGGGCTATGCACCGTTCCACTATGGCCGCTGGGTTGTGGTTGGAGGCGCGTGGGGATGGGTGCCGTGCCGGCCGGCGGGGGTGGTGGGCGTGGCGTATGTGCGTCCTGTCTATGCGCCCGCCCTGGTTGCTTGGGTCGGCGGAGGCGGGTTTGCTGTGGGTGTGGGAGGCGCTGCGGTTGGCTGGTTTCCCTTAGGACCACGCGAAGTCTACGTCCCCTCCTACCGCGTGAGCCGCAACTACGTGACTAACGTGAATGTCACAAATACGACGGTGAACAGAACCGTGGTGAACAATTACTACAACAATGTGGTTGTCAACAAAAACGTCACGAACGTTACCTATGTGAATCAGCGCGTCGCCGGCGCTGTGACCGCCACTTCCACGCAAACCTTTACCAGCGGACAGTCCGTGCATAACAACGTTGTAAGGGTCAACGAGAGAGAAATGGCCAGCGCTCCGGTGGTTACAGCTGCACCAGCAGTACAGCCCACGAGGCAGTCTGTCATCGGAGCGGGTCGACCTGGCGCCGTCAGACCACCAGATGCGGTCCTAAACCGCGCGGTGGTGGCAAAGAGCACTCCGCCACCGCCTCCGGCGAGATTTGAAAAGCAGCAGGCTGCCATTCAACAAAACGGCGGGCGACCCCTGGCGACCTCGCAGGAACGCCAGATTCAGCAGCAAGAGCAGCCCAAGGCGGCGGTAAGGATGGCGCCTCCTGCCCGGCCCGCTACTCCTCAACAGAATGCCAGCAATCGACCGGTAGCGCCGCAGAACGAGAATCGTCCAGGGCAGGAAAATCGTTCAGGGCAGCAACCGAACAACGCTCAGCAAAATAGCCGGCCGTCCGCGTCGCCCGCAAATGCCGACCGACCCAATCCTAATAATGTGCAGCCCAACCGTCCGCCGAACGCCGACCGGCCAAATACGCAACCTTCCAACGAGCGGCCGAACAACCCTCCGCCGAATGCGCAGGCGAATCGTCCGGCTACTAACGACCGGCCGAACAATGCGCCGGCGAATGTGCAGTCCAGTCAGCCGCCCAATAATCCACGCAACGATCGGCCACCGTCGGCACGGCAGGCTAGCCCGCCGCCGAACGGCAATCCGCAGCTTGAGCAGAAGCATCAGCAAGAGCTGGAGAACCTGCACCGGCAGCAAGACCAAGAGCGGCAACGCGTTGAGCAGCAACAAGCGCAAGAGCGGCAGCGCGCGGACCAGCAGCGAGCTGACGACCAGCGCAAACAGCAAATGCAACAGCAGCAACAAAAGCAGCTCGAGGACCTGAGGCAACAACACGTTCAACAGCAGCAGCAGGTACAGCAACGTCAGCAGCAAGAGCATCAGCAGCAACGTCCGCCTCAGGCCGAGCGCCAACAGGCGCCGCCTCCGCGTCAACAGCCGCAAGAACGGCCAAAGCAGCAAGAGAAGCCGAAGGAAAAGCCGAAGGGATAATTCTTACCCTGCATAAACTCGGGCGGGGCTTTTGCCGCGAGGCAGGCTCCGCCCGTTTTATTTTTGCAGGCGCAAACTCTTCCGAGGTTATCTGCGATCAATGCATTAATCTTGCGCATCGCATAAACTCTGTGCGTCACTATGCCGAATAACGTAAGGACGCGATCCACGCAGCGGCGAGCCGGATCTCAGATCGAGATGATAGCCATTGCGGGATTACCTGAGGTGCGGGCGGGGGATGTTCTAGCGCGGCTCATCGTCGCAGCAGCTCATAAAGCGAGGATCGTTCTTCGCGACCTGGACATTTTGATTGTTGCGCAAAAGATCGTGTCTAAGGCGGAGGGGCGGCTCACGAACCTTTCGACGATTGAACCTTCCGCGCAGGCGGTGCAGTTGGCTGCTGGAGGAAAAAGAGATCCGCGCTTAGTAGAGGTTATTTTGCGGGAGTCGCGGCGGATCGTGCGCGAGCATCCCGTGCTAATCGTGGAAACACGCCACGGCTTTGTCTGCGCGAACGCAGGCGTAGATCATTCCAATGTGCCGGGCGATGATGTCGTGACCCTGTTACCGCTCGATCCCGATGCCTCTGCTTGCCGCCTCGCGGCGGACCTTCGTAATCTGACAAAGAAGCATTTAGGCGTCATCATCAGTGACACGTTTGGCAGACCCTGGCGACTGGGCCTGACCAACGTTGCGATCGGTGCGGCAGGAATTCCCGTGCTGATGGACTTGCGCGGCACACGCGACCGGCATCGCAAGCCGCTGCAAGCTACCGTTCTTGCGGTCGCAGATGACTTGGCAGCGGCAGCGGGGTTGGTGATGGGCAAGCGCGAAGGCGTCCCTGCCGTCATCATTCGTGGCTACAAATATCGGCCGGCGCAAGAATCTGCGACGCGGATCATCCGCCCTGCACACGAAGACTTATTCCGCTAAGATGGAGTCGAGAGACCGCCGCCGCACCGGAAACGACTATGGAGCTCCTGCCGCAATCGGAACCGAGTTCAACCTCTGAAAGAGCTACATACAACGAAATTGCAGAGCTTCTTGCGGTTGCACGAGAGGCTGGCTCGATCGATCGCGAGATTGCGGTTCGCGTGGGCCGGGAAGCACCGCTTGCGGATCTTCTGACCGCAGCTTCGGAGTTGCGCGCACGCGGCAAGGGAACGATCATCTCGTTCTCAAAAAAGGTTTTCATTCCGCTGACCACGTTGTGCCGCGATTACTGCGGCTATTGTACCTTTCGCAAGGATCCGGGACAGCCTGGCGCGCATTTTATGATGCCCGACGAAGTCCTGGCCTTAGCCAAAGAGGCGCGC
>Ga0210409_10001909_pt1 | contig 26038 bp, 41 predicted proteins | sample IncBWH17MmetaG_FD_161649 | JGI IMG/M metagenome (GOLD analysis project Ga0210409, IMG submission 161649) | Forest soil microbial communities from Barre Woods Harvard Forest LTER site, Petersham, Massachusetts, United States - Inc-BW-H-17-M | ecosystem: Environmental > Terrestrial > Soil >...
AGGTTTAATCACAATCATGCCCGGTTCTGAGAGTTATTACCCGGAGCGATATAACTGTGTGGTATTCGACGCTACGGGGATGGGCAAAGATGCCGACTACGCCCGCGAAAAAGTTCCCACCATTGGCGATTCCACGTTAGCGGACCAACTGGAAGAGGACAGACTGTTTGGCTTGGAGTTCATGCAGAAATGCGGACTCCTTGTTGCACCGTGGGAAGCATTCGATAATCCAGCGGACGGCATACGCCATATCAAGAAGCGCGATAAGCGCTTGGTATTTAAACCGATTGGCGAGCAGGACGACAAATCCACTACATACGTTTCACGTGATGCTAAAGACATGCTCCGCTACTTCGACGTGCTCTTTCGTTCTGCTAAAGTTTCCGAGTACATCTTGCAAGACTTCGTGGAAGGCGTCGAAGCGAGCACTGAAGTCTACATAAATTCCACCGGATACTACGCACTTAACCACACAATCGAGACGAAGAAATTTCTCAACAACGATCTTGGTCCGAATACCGGATGCAGCGGTTCACTGATATGGATGGTGAAACGGGATAATCCTCTTTTTGAGAAGGGATTAAAAAAATGCGTGGCGCCACTACAGGAACTCGGCTACGTGGGGCCAATCGACCTCAATACGATCACGAACAGCGAGGGGACTTGGGCGCTAGAATTTACCCCCCGCTTCGGCTACGACTCAGAAGCTCTGCTCACCCGGCTCCTCCCGATAGGATTCGGAGAATTTCTTTTCTCGATTGCTTCGGACCAAGTGCCACCGGACCTCACGGCAAAGCATCCGTTCTGTGCTTCCGTTAGATTGTCTGTACCGCCATATCCGTGCGAAGGTCTACCGGAAAAGTTCTACAAAGCCGGAATTCCGATCGAAGGGCTGCACGAAAAGAATCTGGACCGCTTCTATTTATACGACGCCCGCAAGCGCGGAGAATCGGATGAGTTGGAAACTGCTGGATTGTGTGGATGGATTGGCTCACCGCTGGCGGTTGGCGAGACACCCGGCGCGGCCTTTGATGGCGCATACGAAATGCTCAAGGAAGTTCGAGTTCCCAACGCTCAGTATCGCACAGATGTTTGCGATGCCGCCTGCAAGCGCTACTGGCAGTTGAGAGAGGCGGGGTTGCTGAAATGATGCCCGAGGCGATAACTGGGGATGGCGATGAGGACATCTTGCAAGAGGACGAATCCGCAGAGGACGACGACATTCCCGAAATGGGAGGAGAAGTGGAAGATGAATAGACTTCATAACAGAAGAATACATGTACTGATTAATTTTGGGGTCCTAGAGCATCCAAGCGAGCTAACATGCTTTCATTGTGGCGAAAAAGCTAGTGGATACCATCATTTTCGTGGTTACAGCAAAGGGACTGAATTGCTGGTTTTACCTCTTTGCACTTCTTGCCATACAAGGGTGGGTTGGGCGCTCGGTGAAAAAAGATTTACGGAAAAAATGAGAACAGCTAATTCTCGAAAAATCATTAGGGCTAGAGAGCGTGCAGTAGAAGTGAAGCGGCAACTGTTTGCCAGCGAGCATGTCGGTCACGATTTCTACTATAGTGGGAGTCACACAAGACACCCTCAAATGGTATGTCGAACCTGCAAAAAGAGAAGGTTGAACTCAAAGAAGGCCATTGAGTCCTAGACGTACCCGTACTACAATCAGGCGCATGTGGCGTACCTTCGCTCTCGCCCTTCTCGCTCTTGTGCTGTGTCCGCTGGCCCTGTCGCAGACCTCGACGACCGTGAGCGGAACAATTTTGGATGTGCCAGACGGTCAGGCTTGGTTCGGTGGGACGTTTTATTTCACTTTTCGCGTTAGCCCAAGTTCCCCCACTGGCCCCTACTTCTGGGGAGGCGCTCCGTTTTCAATCAACCAAACCATCTCTGGTTCTCTCGACGGTTCCGCACACTACAGCGTTAGCGTACCATCCAATTCTTCGATTACTCCAGCAGGGAGTTCGTGGGATATCACTGTGTGCCCACAGGCCACCTCTCCCTGCTTCACTCAGCAGAGCGTGATAGTCACGGGGGCTACGCTTACGGTAAGCCCTACTCCACCGAGCATACGCATAAATATGGGGAGTCCGCCGCCTGTAACGCGAGCTTACACAGACACAGAACTTGTCGCAGGATTGCTTGGACAGCAGTACTTCAACCTGAGCAGTAGCGTGATTCGCGTTTGCTCTAGCTTACCTTGCGGATGGACAACAATCACTGGCGGCGGAGGCGCTGCGCAAAATCCAGTAAATTCTTTGCAGAAAAACAATGCTGGTTCACCTGGGAGTTTTCAGGCTTCCAATCTTTCTGAATCTGGAGGTGTGCTTACGAATGGCGACACCAACTCCAATCGTGGGCCAAATCCCAGCGTTGATATTACTGCCCCGCCTTTCAATGCACGCTTCGTGAGTATGTCTGCGATTCCGCTGACAACCGGGACGATCACAGGAGGGACGAACTCTCTGGTTGTGGCGAGCAATTCAGGATGGCAACAGAATGATGGCCTCGCCCTGATTGGCGGCGGAGCAACGAACTGCGGTACTCCTCCATCTGCACCAACTGTCACGGCATCGCTAGCCGCTTCGATGACAGGCACAGGGCACGCTGTTGCGGGTGCAACTGGCTCAACATCGTACAGTTACGCCGTTATTGCCGTTAGTAAGGGTGGATGTTATACGGCGGCAAGTCCTGTCACAACTATCTCCAACGGAAATTCCACGCTCGGAGCGACAAATATCCCGATCACTAGTTGCTCGAACTTGGCCGGACTTGTGACTTGCACGGTTGGGTCAACGACAGGATTAGCGACTGGGATGTGGGTACGCATAGGTGGCACGAACGACGACACCGAGTTTGGAGGTCGTCATAACATCACCATCATCAATGGAACCCAGTTCACCTACCCCAGCAATGAGAGCAGTATCTATACGATGAAAAGCACAACAGCCACAGGAGGGACTTTATACTTCTGGGTTGAAAATAGCATTGCGCTGCCAGCGCTTCCGGCAGGAACGAACATGTTCCAGGAATTTTTGTATCGTTGCACTGGGGCATCGTGCGCTTTGCCTGCAAACGCCGCCAGCTATTCGCTGATTTACGCGAGTTATCCGCTCTCGCTGGGATATATAGATGCTTCTTATGGCATGGTGGATGATCTTGGAACGTTGACCACCATAAACCAATTCAGCACTCCGTGGTTTATCCCTACAACACCCCCAGCGGCCAACGTCAACGACATGCTTGTTACGACCATCTCGAACATAGCGGGCACGACTTTCACCCTAGCGGCGAATGCTACGAACAGCACTTCGTCTGCCCCAGTTCGTTTCGACAATGTACCGGCAATAAATCTTGCCCAAACCACATCGAACATACAAGCAACGGGCGGCGGAGGAGCCGTACACTTTCCTCCTATAGCGCAGACCGGGATTGGCCCATTGGTGTACCTGACAAGCTCATATCTCGTTGTCAATTCAATTTTCAGGCTCGGTAGTACGTTAAGTGCTGGAGCCACGGTCGAATTGAACGGGACATCCGCAGCGCTACTTGGAACTGATGAAGATAGCGTCAACTCCGTTAACGCTAGTTTCAGCATGCAGACCCTGCAGAGATTTCGTTGCGATGGAGCCAACCCCTGCATCTGGCGAAAGGGCCCACAGATTAAAAATTTATATATTCAGACCCTTGGACCTGGACAATTGTTGGTGTTTGATAGTACCGCCAATGCTCCCGAGCTGACAGAAAACGTGCAATTCAATATCCCGGATGAAATTGGAGTTGCTTACTACTCGTATGCGGCAGGATTTGGAGGGATGTTCCGCAATGTTAGTTTTACGAATGGTGGACCGCAAACGATTGGACTAGTCGATACTCCGACCTATATCAACAAAGATGATAATCAGGTGAATTTTGATTACATAACAGGGTCGCAGAGAGCTTTCTATTTTGAATGCACCATCAATCCGCCCAATTCCTGTGGATTTCTCATTACCATGAAGATGGGAGAAGAGTGGCAAGGACCGATCACTCCCATACTTACAGTGAATGGGAATAAGTATGGCTTCATCTACATGGAACACATCATTCAGGATTCCGGTTCAGAGCCTATTTTCGTAAGCCAGAACGGAGATGCTGCCTCGCTCATTATAAACGGGACGAATGGCCCTGGAAAAGATCCCGGTACTCCGCTTGGAGGGAATCAGCCAACCATCAGCGGTAATCAACGTTTTGGTGGAGCCTTGGTAACGTTTACGGCCTCATTAGCTCCCAACCTAACCGGCATGAATCACGACATCACGATGTGTGCTGGACAACCTGCCGTCCTTGTCCCTGGGTATACGGGATGCGAAATCCCCAGTTTAAATATCCCACCAGCAACTTATTCAATAAGCCACACACTCAACGCCTCAGAAGGCACGGTATACGAAACAGGTTCGGGCACAACGATCACTGCAAACTCCGCTCTCGCCGGTCAGGAATGGAATGTTTACAACATATCCTCCGGTACAGTCACATTGGCAATTTCTAGTGGCACACTGTCGTGCATAGGTAGCACAGGAAGCTGCCCGATACCAGCGAATCAAGGCGTCCACGTTTCCTGTAACGGGACAAATTGCAGCGCCTTTGGGTTGGGAGGAGGAACCGTATCCTCGCTAACCGTCACCGGAGCACTAAACGCCAACGGGAACGGGACGGCGGGGAATGTGGGCATCAAATACACTTCCGCATCCGCCTACCGTTATGTGGACGGGGCGGGTAGCGACTCGAACGATGGCCTCTCACCCGGAACGGCGTTTGCCACGCCGCAACATTGCAACACGGTGGTGGTGGCGCTCGGCGGCGGGACGTGCGATGCGCGGACGCTTTACACTTACACGACGAGCACGGAAATTGATGTTGGGCAGCACAGTCCGGCGGTTGCGGTCACGCTGCTTGTTCCTCCGGTTGGCACATGGACTTGCAACGTCACGGGTGGCACAAACCGATGCCTTCAAGTCTTTAATCTTGGTTCAGTAATTGGAGCAAGCGGAGGCCAGGGAACTCCTTTCATTGTCAACGCCAGCGCGACCGCGAATGTCGTAGATGTGTGCGGCACAGAGCCATCGCCCGCTGTAGGCGGCTCCTATATTCACTGGACAGGGATGGGATGCGCTTCCGTAAGCGGCGCAACCGTATCCGGCGCTGTGATTCATATTCAAGCACTCTTTGATAATTCATGGGTCAGCGACCTCCAATCGGGGGCATCGAGCACAACTACCAAAGCTCTCTATATTCATGGAGTTTGTTGCAGCGCACATGTGGAGCGGGTAAAGGGAAACGGCAATCTAACGAGCACCAACGTTCCATGCACCTTGGGTCCTGCAAACAGTGGTGCCGACATCGGGCCGATAAGTTGCACTGGTGGAGGGACGGGCGCGAATCAGGTTGCCATCGTCCAATCAAGTTCCGGCAGCGCGGCGGCGCACTATCATGATATTTACACAGAAGCGGATTCTAACGATAACACCACCGTAGTAGGCGTGACCGGAAGTTCGGGCCTTGCGGACGTGATTGACCATTTGACCCTCGGGGCAGACTTAGAAGGTGGTTCAACCCGCTACATGATTGACATTGCTAGCGGTTCATCGCTTATCGCCCACAACATCGAACTTGGTGGCATTTCCGGCAACGGCATCAATGACCATAACGCAGGACGCGGGACAATTTCCCCAGGAGCTTCCGCTGTCATCACAGACTACAGCGTACAGGGATGCTGTGGACTGGATGGCTATTTTACCAAGCCCGGATTCTTCGGCCTCACCAACAATACCGGTCTCCAACTCTTCAACACCACTACCACCTGCACGACAGCGGCGACGATCAACACGCCATGCACGACCGCAGCAATTACTCTGCCAGTTGGCTATGCCGATACGAACTACCGGGTGTCCTGCACCGGGCTAAGCCCAACGCAATTTCCGCAAATTCAAACGGTCACGAAATCCAACGCGACATTCACGATCACATTGAATAACTTGACAGCGGCCGCAGCAAGCTACACGTCATTCGACTGTTCAGTTGGTCACAATTGAGGCATACGATGAAAAGAGCACTTCTACTTCTTATCCTAATCGCGGCGCTGCCTGGCTCAGCTTCCGCGCAGACAACTTCTATCACGCTCCAAACTACGGACGGTGGAGGGCAAAGTTGGAATAACGGAACTTACACCGCGACTCTTGCCGCTCCAGCAGGGGTTGTGAATCCCACCTTTTATTTGGGCGGCGTCCTGATGACGCCTTCGCAACTGCAACTCTCGGGAGCACTGAACTCTAGCGGAGGCGCATCGTTTTCATTGGGTCAGAATGCCGCGATTACTCCAGTCGGATCTTCGTGGACCTTTACTGTGTGTCCTCAAGCAACCGCGCCATGCTACACGCAAGGGCTTACTGTTTCTGGAGCCTCGCAAACGGTTACGCTGACTCCTCCGGCCATCCTAATTAACCTGTCAAATTCGCCAGCAAATACTTCTGCCTATGCAGACTCGGAAATTACAGGGGTAGTGCTCGGAGCGACGTATTTCAATCTCACAAATAGCGTTCAGCGCGTCTGCACGGCAGTATCAGGGAATGCTTGCACCACATGGGCGAACAATGGAGGCGCTGGGTCGAGTGGCATCTCTGGACTTACTGCTACACAAATCCCAATCGCCGGGAGTGCAACAACCTTGACTTCTTCTGTACCAGCTCCGACTGGGACAATCGTTGGTACTACCGACACGCAAACGCTTACAAACAAGAGCATCAACGGTTCAGAGATTAATAGCGGGACGGTTCCTTGTGCGGCCATTCCAGCGCTAACCGGAGATGCCACGACATCGGCTGGATCTTGCGCTACGACTGTAGTAAGGGTAAACGGAGCAGTGCTACCAGCTAGCACTGGGATACTCAGTACTAATGGCGGCAGTCAAATTGTGGCTGCGCTTGGCCGTGAAGTTGCGGCTCGCCTATACTGCCCAGCAGCATCTGGGTCTGGGACAGCATACACATGCTCAACTTCACCAACCTTCACGCCGATAGCGGGAAGCAAGATCACGTTGCAAGTGGACGTGGCCAGCGGAGCTTCACCAACGTTGAACGTGAATGCAACGTCTGCGGCACCTCTTAAAAAACAAGGCGGAGTTGCAAATCTCATCGCTAACGATTTACTCGCCAGTCAGCAAGTAGATTTCGATTTCGACGGCACAAACTGGCAGATGCAGGGACAGAGCGGGAACGATGTAGGTTTAAGCGCATCCGGGACAACTGGCTTTTACACAAAGTTCAGCGGCTCGCACTCACTGGCAAACGGAACTTGCGATAGCGGAATTACCACCGCCAATACGTTCACATGCTCTGATACAGCAGGAGCGGCGTTTTCTGGGCCAGTGAAAATTAGCGGCTCAACTGCGGGTGCCGATGTGTTTACCGCAGGTAGTGCCAATGGGCATGGGACAGCGAGCACTCTAACCTTAGAAGCTCCAGCGGCAGTTACAGCCTACGAGATTGTATTGCCTGGAGCGTCAGCAACAGGCGTGGTGCATCGCACCAATTCTTCTAACGTTGATACAGAAAGTATCTCCTTGGTTGTGGCCGCTGACTTGGCAGCGCAATACTCCAAGGGTTCCTGCACTGAAGCGTGGGGCGGCTCTGGGGCGGCTCATGCGCTTGCTTCCGGCGACGATGCCGTAGTGAACAATACCTGTTACAACGATTCCGGTGTTACACGAACGATCACGGCGGTGAAGTGCCGCAGCGACAATGCTGCCAACACCACTACGGTAAACCCAACTTTCGGGTCAGCGGGAACGGGGACCACTATTCTTTCTGGGGCCTTGACCTGTGGCAATAGCTATGCCTACAGCGCGAGCGGGACGGTTTCCAACGCCAGTTGGACTACTGGCACAGGCATTGACCCAGCGATGAGCGGAACCCTTACGGGAACTTCTATTGCCCTGCTGATCGAATATACGTACTAGAGGTTAGGTGAATGAAGCGACTAATTCCATTTTTGCTTTGGGCTTCGGTAGCTATGGGCCAAAGCCAGACCATCAACGCCGCCTTTCCCATTGCATCAGGTGGAACGGGCACGCTTTCCCTTGTTCAAGGCCCTACGTCCTGCGGCGTCACGACGACTTCGTTAACTTTAACGGCGGCAGCCACTGCTAGCGGCGGAGCGACGGTTTACTCCACTACGGGTACTGGCGTTGTTGGTCAGTATTACATCGTTGCTGGGGACACAAATTCAGTTACTTCGGTAGCAGCGGCCTCTGGTGCAACCACAGTCTATACCGGCATCTTCCCGGCTGGCGGTTCCAACGCTTACGCCGGATTCCTCGTCACGTTCAGCGCATTCGCGCAGGGCGCTAACAATGGAATCTTTCTAATCTCCGCATCCACCACTACCACGCTCACCGTGGACAACGCGCAAGGAGTCATTGACACCACCGGAACCGCTTCGATCAACGTCAATAACGGCGGGCCGTGGATTGCAACGGCGGTTTCGGCAGGGACTTCTATCACACTGAAAAATCCTAACGGTGTAGCTGAGTCTTTCTCTGGGACCGCAAAGCTAGCTAGTTGCAACATTGCGAATTCGTTGACGTCGGGTAACCTATACGTCTTTGGCGCAACCGGATTCACCGTGCCAGCAAACCCTGGCGCAGCGATCTATACAGTGACGGCCAACAACAACGGTACATCGATTGGAACGTTGGTGACGCCGCCCATGATCTCTGGGCAGACCAATACCTCCATGCTGTCCGGGATTTCTTACGTCTTACCGTCCACCAGTCTAGGCGCTACCTCTCCGCTCACCTGTGTGTTTAGCTGGCCAGCGGTTACTGGGTCGGCCTGCGTGTTTGTGGAAATTCATCCAAGTGCTAATCCAGCGAATGTGGGATTGGATTTGGCTATGGCGCTATTCAACTACACCGCGACTACGACGCCAGCGGGACCTTCGGGGACGCTCACCGGCACCAGTCCAGCTTGTATTCCTTCGACGTTCAGCGCCAGCACGTTTTCGAATCTCTCTACCCCCTTTACCACTGCGCCGTTTATCACACATTTGTTTCAAGGAACCGATTGGGGTCTTTCTTACGCGGACTCTTCCGCTTCGGTTACCGGTACCGGACCAACGTGGACCTATGGCTCATCGCTAACCGCGGCGATGTATGAAGTGTGCTTTAGCTATAATCCTACGGCTGGCGTGCACCGCGTGATCGTGGATTGGTCAGCCGGTACTGCCGGAAACGAAATCGCTTTAGCGGATATTCAGAATGATACATTTGGCGCACAGCCTGGAACTTGGACTGGGGGCGTCAACACCGGCGCTGCCAATAAGGTTTACTACTTCAACTCCACGACTGGATTTGGAGGCGCTAATCCTACTCCATTTGTAGGCTTAGTGAACACCACGCCACGTTTCTACGGCGACGGCGTTACGCACTCGAATAGCAGTCCGCACACGCTCAGCAATGGCATCTACCTTCTCGGGACTGGCGGTGTCGGCTTCGATTCTTTGAAATTCACCTTCAAGGTAGCCGTCAACACGCCCATGACAATGACGTTTCCGTGGATTAGCAATGCCGGCAGCGGTTCGAACTCAATCGACTTCGCATCGGTCAGTTCCGCAACCTATAACGGGGGCAGTTCCCAGACGGTAGCGGCGATCAATGCTTACACCACTGGGACCCAACCGTATATGAGAATTGAGGCGGCGCAGGGTACGGGCGGATCTTGCGGAAACAGCGCTAGCATCAACGTGGATAGAAGCGGTACAGTACTATATAACATTTCTCTTACCGTCACCCCTGGCGTAGGCACGGGTTCGGCCACCCTTCACGTCAAGGACAACACGAACACCGACATTACTGGCAGTCCTGTCTCCGTCACTGGCTGCAACATTTTCCCGATTTACAGCTTCAACATTTTAGGTGGAAACAGCGTCGTGATGACGAATGGCGCATGGATGGCCGTTCCTGGCCCCATGCAGTTAGACTTCACCGGAGCGATACCGTTGCCATGAGAAAATTCATTCCCTTACTGCTTTTGTTGTTTTTGTTTTCTCCCTCGCAGGCGCATGGAGCTTGCTCTGGCGGGTCTCCGACGTGGACAGCGGCCTCGCCGTCTTCCACCGATGTAGCCGCTTGTCTTTCGCAGACTTTGCATTGCGGCGATACCATCATCGTCCCAGCGGGTTCCGCGACTTGGGCAACACAAGTTACTGTTACTCCCCCAACTGGCTGTGCCTCAAATCAAGGGGTTACGCTGCAAGGGGCGACGGCTTGCACTGGCGGATGTAATCCAGGTTCAGAAGGAATTGGCCTTGCCTTTGCTGACAATGCCGGAACCTGTTCAAGTGTGGGCACCTGTATCACTGAGAACAACGGGTCCAACCACACCCTTTTCGTAGGCCAATGCTCGAACACTTCTTTCTGCCGCGTGACAGGGTTTACTTTTATAGACACGGCTTCTACGGACAGCAACGGAAATATCGCATTAGAAGGGACGCACGTTGCAGCGGGTTGCGGGTCAGGATGCGCTTCTTTTCGCTTCGACCACAATCATATACTTAATTCCGCCAATTCTACCGTGATGACGTATGCCTACAACGGCTACGGACTCATTGACCACGTTCTTTATGCGGATTCGGCCTCGACTACCGCGGGCGAACCTATTTCCGTTGGTGGGGATCTTCCTACTGCGGGGTATTTGAACTGGGAGGACGCCACCAATCCCGGCACCGCCGAAGGCGTCATCGCGGAGGACAATGCAATTTCGTTTGTGGTAGGCACGACTGGCGATGGCACGTTCGACACCTATTACGGAGCAAAGTTTACTTTCCGTCACAATCAAGTTACCAATCAAAACGGAAGCGGGAATCACGGTACCGATTCGGGAGCACAGCGGTCCACTGTCCTTATCGAGGAGTACAACAACGCAATTTCCTGTGGCAACAACGGCGGTGGATTCTATAACAGTCGCGGTGGAATCACGATCATCGCAAACAACGTGCTCACGAATGCCACCGGGGGACATTGCGGATCGTCGTTCATGCAGTACCTTCGCTACCAGACCTATGGGAATGCAACCGATGCCCCAACCAAGTGTACGGTTTGGGGTTGCGCCAACCCAGGACTGAACTACATCCCCATCACGCTTGGCGGCAATAACAACACCCTGAACGCTCCAGCTTGGGCAGCGACGACTTATTCAGCGGGTGCGGCAGTGGTGAGTTCAAATGGCGGTCCATGTAACTTACAAACGGCGGCAGGGGGAACATCTACCGGGTCCGCTCCAGCATGTCCTGGAGTCGGTGGAAGCGTCACGGACAGCGGTGGCGTGGTATGGGTGAATGTGGGCGGCTCTACAGGAGCAAGCCCGTTCACCACAGGGGCTTTCCTTTCCACCGCCCCAGATACGCCATGCAATACAACTGGAGTAGGGACCTGCACGCTCTATTTCGATCCTCGGCTCACAGGCTGCGTCTACCGCGACTTCCCTGGCTGTGCTCACAATCAGGTGTATTACGGTAACTGGGCCTCAGGCAACAGTGGGGCTGGCGCACCTTCACCGATCATGATTGCGGACACGACCGATCGAGGCATAACCAGCCTGTGCGCCACAAACATTCCGGCGACAGGAACACCGTGTCTCAACATCGGGTCATTGCCGGGAGGGTATTCCTTCTACACTTATCCTGATCCGTTGCAGGGCCTCGCCACAGCTCCAACGTTTAATCCTGGTGCTGGCACTTATGCGGGCGCGCAGACTGTCACGATCTCTTCGCCCTTAGGCACTGTTCTTTGCTGGAATACCACGGGTTCTCCCGTAACAGCGGGAAACGGATCTAGCTGCACCACGGGCACGGCGATAACAACGAATTCGGGCACGAATTGCGTAGCCAGCCACACGGTATGCGGAGACATTACCGTCAGTTCCTCGGAGACGGTTTATGCGGTGGCAGGTTCAGCAACGCTTTCAGATTCGACTGTGGCGAGCGCAGTCTACACCATCAACACCAGTGGCATTACGCATGTGATTTTAGGTGGAACCGTAAAGATAGGGACACAGGTGAATCAATAGTGCTCAGGGAAATTAGTTTGCGCGAATTCCCCATGATAAATCTTTGCAGCCGCATCATACGCTTTAGCAGCCTCTTCTACTGTCAAAAACATTCCGAGATGAATGTGTTTACCATCCTTCACAATACGGGCGCTCCATTTATGTTTTCTTGCAGTTGGATAAAAAACTACGCCCTTGTACCCCCATTTAGTTCTTCGTTTTGTATTCGCAGCATTCTGACCATGAGTGCATTTCCTGAGATTGTTTCGCCGATTATCCAAAGTATCGTTATTTTTATGATCAATGTCATCATCTGTGCCGCAACCGAGAATCAACTGATGCATGTTTGGGCTTTTATTTCTAACGGCATAAAATGTTTTTGTACCTGGGGACCAATGAGCATACCAATTCCATTGCGAAAGCCACTCAAAATCAGCAGCATCTACGATGGCGTTTTGGCCTTGTGTAAGTGGAATCAGACGGTAAGATTGGTCCAGCGGCTGAATGACTTCGTGTCTACGAACATGAAGCTTAGGCATATCCTACCTCCACGTAGGGTGTGCTTCAGCCGCATTATAGCATGGGGAATTCAATGAAAAAACTATTAGTGGTCGCACTCCTCGCACTTTTAGTTGGATGGGTACTGCGTGCTCAGATTTCACCCACTGTAGTCAGCTATCTGGCCGTTGCCTCCACCGCTCTTGCGTCTGGATGCCCTGCGCCATCAGTTGGCTATACGATCTATTGCCAAGGATCTGACAAGTTCCAGATATCGGCCAACGGTGCACCGTACACGGTTGTTTGGCCAGCGGGGTCGGCGCCGATTACAACAGGCGTGACCTCGATCACCGTGAATGGTGGTACGCCGCAGACGGGGCCTGTGGTGCTAACGATTCCGACAAAAGCGGTTTCGAGCACGACGACGACAATTCAGTAAGGAGGAACGATGGACGCAAGCATTGGAGTAACTCATTTTACGAGCGCAGCAATTGTTGTGTATGCGATAAATAAGCTGAAGGCCGCAAAGTGGTTTCCGCTGCTTCAAAAGGACTGGACGTGGATTAATAGGGGATTCAGCATGTTCGTTGCGTTCGCCGTGTCCATCGGCATTCACTATACATGGGCATCTGATACTACAGGCGGGCACACACTTACACTTCAAATCCCAACATTGGCCGCTCTCGGCCTCGGCCTTTGGCATTGGTTGAACCAATATGCCATGCAAGAGACGCTTCATCAGATCATCAAGGACAAAACTCCTGTTGCGCCACAGGGTAGTTAACCGTACACTCAACATCAATGAGCGACGAACCAAAGAACGGGAAGTTCGATTGGAGAGTAGTCGCTGTTACAGTGATTTTAGTCGTTGGGCAAGGCCTTGTTCAGTGGGGCATAAGCTATGCAACACTTTCAGACCATTCACGGCGTCTGGATTCGATTGAAAAGCGTGCCGAGGAACGCACTGTTGCGCGAGAAGAATACGAGCGCCGCCACGAGGACATGCAAAAGCAGCTTGAGCAAATGCGTCAGGAGATGCACGAATTAGAGCGTTTGATACCGAGGCACTAGGGGGCCATGTGGAGCCAACTGGATGGCTGGCTTTAGCCGTAGCACTCGCAGGTGGCGGAAACATCGTCCTTAAATTCAAAGCCCCAGTGCCGAAAGAAACAAATGGAACTGCCGCCCTCGAAATACGACTAAAAGAATACTTCGGTTACCGCTTCGACCGCATCGCCGAGGACATCAAGAAGCTCTCAGAGAAGGGTGACAAGCAGGATGAGAAATTGGCAAAGTTTTACGATGAATTCAACGATCTCAAGGTAGAATTTGCGAAGAGATTCGGAAGGAACGGGCACGACTAGGAGGGTTTATGGGTACAGGCGGTCACCGACCGGGGGAAGTCTATGCAGTCAAATGTACCTCAAACGATGGTACTCGCGTCACCTTCGAGGGGACAGAAGTTATGGTGACATACATCTTTTCGTCTCCCGCAAAAGCGGAGTACTATAAGGTGGGCACCGATTATGTTCTTGTCTCTGTTGCTACTGGCAGCGATCTGGCTGGCCAAGAAAACCCAGAGCCACAGCCCAGCAATTAGCCGCTGGTTCGATGTGCAACTGATTGCCACTGTGACAATCGAGGTGTGCAATCTCCTGCTCGGCTGGCAATCTAGACTCTACACTGTAATCTACGACATTTTCACCATAGCGGCCTTCATCGCTTCTGCGGGAGTCGTATGGGAAGCCTGGAAGATGTCTCAATCGCATCAGAAGGCCTAGCCACGCTAATCCTGGCAGCGCTAGCACTCGCAAAAGCAAGGCAAGGCACTTTACTCACTCTCGGAATATTATGGCTTGGGATGGCCCTCTTTGACTTTTCCCTGCTGTGGAAGCCTGAATGGGAGACTTGGCGCGATATGGGGTCCTACTGGCTTTTCATTGCTGCGATGGCAAGGATTTGGATATTTCATCCCAAACAGCCTGTAGACCACCCCCTCTAAAAAGAATCAGGACTTCATCATCAGGCGTTACCGGGAATCTTCCCGTTAGTTGGAAGTGGGGCTTGTCGGGAAAAGTGCGAAATTCAGCCCCAGCCACAAGAGCCAAGGACTGTCCACAATCAATAGTAAGTTTCCAAGCTGGACTATTTCCGCTCCAGTCCAATCCCCCGGCAGTAACAATGTCCACATCAAAAGCACACCCAAAAGTGTGCCAAGATTTATCAGGAGATGCCATCGTAACGATAGGCCCCGGCGTTGTCCGGCCTTTTGCATAAAGCGCCTCCTGCTCTGGCCATGTCCTAAGCCCTTGCGATACTTCTACATCAATGCCTTGTGCTGCGAGTTGGCGAATCAGTGCGTACCCTTTTTGAGCAAGTGGTGGAAACAGTTGGTTGAGCCGAGCTATCGTGGAAGGATTCATGGCGATTCGGTGGGGGAGGCCAGCAGCGGAGGTTCCCACCCAGCTTTGTGCCGCTGGCCCCTAACGTGGTGTACGCTCTCCTTCCCTGTAGCCCAAGTTGCGACTACGAAAGTTGGTTCAAAGAAAAGTCTGTGATCTGAGGTTTCGGCGCTGCGAGAATCGGAATGTTGAACGTGTGTGATACTGGCGTCCCCGCACCGTTTACACCCGATACAGTTACGTTGAATGACGCTGCCACATCCGTCGCTGATACTGCGGCGGTGAATGTGAACAGTCCATCCGTTGAGACAGGGCCGAGCGTGACGAGCGTATCGTCCACTGTGACGCTAGGGCCTGATGTTAGAGGAACTCCATTCGGTGGAACAAATCCGATCTGAAAGGTTCCCGTTGCTCCTGCTTGAACTCCGGTAATCATGGTTACAAAGTCTCCTGTTCTTTGAAATAACTGAAAGTCAGTGACCGCGAAAGCCCGCTCAAGTATAGCCAATATTTTGTGCAGTAGGCGCTTTTCGTCGTTGTCTCCAAACATACTACACCACCGTCATGTCTTGGATTAGCCCTTGAAGGTCGAGGCCGCTAGGCGACTTCCCACTGGCCTTTATCCAGTTGGGACTTGGAGCAATCCAAGCCTCTGTGAACCACTGGAGGAAGTAATCCCAGCCCATGTGATAGACCTTGCCCCACGAATCGAACGCACAGCCACTACGACCATAGCCCACGAAGTTGACGCAATGCCCTTCATTTGTCGCAGTGTCGCTTGCAACGAAGTTGAAAGTCGGGTCAGTGCCAGCATTCATCTCATCCACGGTCGATTGCGGAACCGTGAATCCTGTGTACAGTCCACCAAATAGGAAGATAGCTGCTTTCACCATATCTACGTTGTGATAGTCCACGCTCGCCTTGCCAGCAATCATGTTCTTGTTCTGAAAGTAGGTGAGAACGTCAGCGCAGTAGGCTCCGTTGTCGTTCGCTCCGGTAGTGGGGTCGTAGCCTGTGATGGCGCTATAGTCTGCAATAGCCTGCTCGGTCGTTACGACCAGCGGATTGCCCGCCTGAGCCACGCTGCGCTCGGTAATTTGCATGTGGTAGAAACCAGCAACAGTGCAATCCCCTACTGAGTCATTCCCGAGCATCCCGAGGTCTATCGGACGTTCCCACGCCAAAACAGGAGGGAAAGCGATAGCGCTCATCTTGGTGTAATTCGAGAATGCCACCGTTTTGAGCGAATGCTTTGCTGGTAGTTTGCCGAATTTCATTACTGAACTCTCAGCGCAAGCCCATTCGCCGCACAGATGGCGTTGACCTGCTTGACGTAATCGCGCTTGGACTTCGCTGGCGCAGCACCACCGATTGCCAGCTTTACCTTGGCAGGAACAGGCGTTGGAGTCGGTTCAAGGCGAGCTTGGATACTTTTTAGTGTGGCGATGGTAAGCGCCAGAATTGCTTTTGCCGCCGTCAAAACGCCTGCCGGGATACTGACAGGCAGAGCCGATAATGCTTGTGTCAGACCACTCGCCAATGCGTCCAGCGCGGCAATGAGTTTATCAAGTCGCGTTGTTACAGGGTCGGTTGAGTGTTGGTAGTTGGCGATGGCAGAATTCACCGCTGCCCAGAGATCATCCACTGTGGTAGCGACGTTCGTAAAGATACTGTCTACAACAGCGGCAACCCCGTCAAATGCCGCAAGACCGACTGGTACCCATGATTCCAAGTCCGATATTGCGCTGCAACCGGACATTGAGATCGTGGCACCGCCGAGCGCAACACCTAGCGAACCCGCTACCAAATGGCCTGTAAATTGTCTGCGATTCATAGATTCTCCTTGATTAAACTTGTACTCCTTTGGCCCGATAGCTACAACCGGAAACTTTATGGCTCGCCCTCGCATTGGATGATAGTCCAATCGTTAGTAAGCGTGTAGATTCCGCTTGGACATGGAGCCAACTTTACCCGTGCGTCCGGTCGTGACTGAGCCGAACCGCCAAATCTCTTTTTTATGCTGCTTATGCAATAATCGGTCGCGTCACTATATCCTTTAAGATAAGCAATCTTTCGCAGTTTATTGGCTAAATCGTCCGACAGTTTGCTCCCCTTGTTGGACTTCGTGGCAGGAGCTTGGACAACTGGTGGGCAGTCTGTTGGTGCCGCTTTCCAGCCTTCTACCCACGCATCCTTGACACGCTGGGCGTAGTAGCCATCTTGCCACCGCTTCATTTCAGAATGGCCAAGCCAACGGCCCCACAGTAGTCCGACGCACATCGTCACAATGATTACAGTGGAAAACCATTTTCTCATTTCTGTTCGCCCTTCCGCTCGCCGGAGCGGGGCGCGGCCACGGTACCATTTCCCTGCTCTAACTTTTCGATACGCTTCTCCAATTTCTCAGTCCAACGGATAAGCAAGATGTTGATTGCCAGCAATCCTGCTAAAATGATGCCAATCACTTCTCCCCCTCTCGCTTCTCCTGCTTCCCGCCGCCCAGCGCACGAATTTCGGCTGCTAAACGATGCGAATGGTTTATTTCGTGCTCAAACACGCCCAAGCCATCAATTTGCCTGCGCCGCCTTCTCGAACGCGATCTGCTGTGGCCGCTCGGCGACGGGCTGTGGGTCCGCAACACTGTAAGTCTCATCGGGATGACGCACGTAATACGTTGGATGTAACCTTGCTGGCCCTGGCTTCTCCGCCCTGAGCTGCCTATCAATCATCACAATCCTCATAGTTTGTTCCACGAAACGCCGCACTTTACGGTGTCTTAACTGTCCACGCGCATATCCAAGCTGCGCTAGTACCCAACTCAGCAATTCTTTATTTCTGAGAACATCTTCTGGCCTGTCTGGGATACGCACGGCTCTGCCAATTTCCACTAAACGGCAATCTCTTTCGCCCGCTGGCCAAGTGCATACTGGCTTCAATGAGTTAAGTAAGGGGCTATCAACGCTCTGCTTATGGCGGTCACTCAACGGCAGATGGCCGCTTTTCGCTTCGGCTTTCGGAGTTGGCCCTCCGGCCCCAACTCGTCCGTTGGCCGCTCGGCTGGCTTCTCCGCGAGGGCGGCGAGTTCTCGAATATGCGCTTCTGCTGCATCGCGCTGGAATACGGTATCCTCGTCGTCGCCGGGCTTTAGGTCTTTTAGCACATCAGCTATCGTTCGCAAAAACTTTTCACGTATCGGCATCGTTCGCTCCGTGTACTACTCTATGGCATGGGTAACAAAGCCAAATGATTTCTAGCGGTTTCTTATAATCGGGATGGTGAGCTTGCGGTCTTCCTAGTTTCCCACAACGGCTACATTTGTCGGGGCGTACCAAAGTTCCGGCACTAATTGCCCTGTAGACATACTGATGAGCCGACACTTTAAGCGGATTTGATTTCTTCCACTTGCTACTGATAGCCTTAAGTTCTGCACGATGCTTTAACTTGTATGCCCTGCAAGCTTTCCTGTGTTTTATTAAACACTCTTCGCAAAGCCTGCGATTTGGTAAGGCTCTCTTGCCGTCATGGTTAACGCAGATTCCCATAGCTCGGCGCACCGTCTCATACTTGATAAGTGCCATCTCCCGTCACCCTTTCCGCGCCGCTGGCGTCACTTCTCAATCAAGCCACGTTCTTTGAAGTCATCCTTGACGATTTCGCCAAGAATTTGTGCCGCTTTCAAGCGCAGCTCGACACTGGCGACCCACAGCCCGAAAACTATCAGCACTACACCCTCAAAAATGTGCCAATCGCTCATCTGTCACCCTTTCCGCGTCCTCGCCAGCAACTCGACGGGCCATTACTGCATCCAACTTACGCAATCCTTCGTCGTGCATTGGCCCCACAGATGGCCGTTGTAGCTTGCCACCGAGTAATGCAAGGTTCCTGTTTTACAGACCGGGCATGGCAGCGAATCCTTCCCACCGTTGCCCTTCTTGTAGCCCTTCGCCTCCGCGTCATCGCTCGCCGCTCCCAGCGCGAGAAAGAACCGCTTCATACTCTCGGCTTTTTCCTTCTCAATCCCAATGGCCTCTTCGCGTGTCCAGCAAGATTTCTTCTCGCAGACCGCCTGCTTGACCGTCGTGTTGTCCAAACCGATACAGGGGATTGGCACTACATCGTCATAGTTCACACCAGCCTTGCAGACCTTGTACTGGACGCCCGTAAAGTGACGGCACTTCCGCATCCAAATCTGCAAGTTGTGTTCGCTAGTTTTTTGCAATCTCATTCGTCGCGCCCCTTTAGCATTCAGCCAATATATTCAAGCCTAGAAATCTTTCACTTGTCGTTCTTCAATTCTCTAAACCGTTTTTCCTGCTTGATTGCTTCGCCAGAAGCAACCATCGCTTCCCACTTAGGGAAATTTGTGTCGCCTGGGCCAGTGCAAAAGTGATTGCGATAGGACGTGTTCCGCTTATTCGGAAAACCCAAAGCGTGTCTCGCCAATTCTCGTTGCTTGTCAGTCATCTTTGCTCTCCTCGCTCCCGGCTAGGGCCGCCCGGCTCACTAGCATCATGGCTATCGCGTCAATTCACTGTCGTTGCAGGGTTGAGCATGATTCCATTCCACTGTTTAGGGAGAGGCGCGGGAGCCTTCGGAACGATATACTTGAAATCGTCCGTGAACTCAAAACCGTCGCTCCAGCCTTGCCGTAGATAGCGCAATTTCTTTGCCAACTCTTCGCGCTCTGCACGTTCCTTTTTGCAGGCTTCTGATTCGCGTGAATCGCCGCCGATGGTATAAAAGCAGGTCGCTACCGTGAAACCGATTCCCATTCCGTTCTCGTAAAAGTCATCCGTGACTACCGAACTTGTTGCCTCGGGGCTTCCATAGGGAACGGTAAGATAGTGGTAGCGTACTTTCTTTTGAACGAAGTCCCAGTGGCGCTGGGCGTCTTGTAGTTGCTCCCATGCCTTCTTCACGTCGCTCGCGTCATCAGATGAAAGCGACATCACTCTAGCCTGTTGCGCCAAAGCCGCCAGCCCGAAAACAGCGATTAATGCACCGACGATTACCTTTTTCATGTTCATCTCCTTTTTGTTACCCCCAAAAACTCTTGCTCCCCTTGTGGGTCTTCCCCCGCTATCCCCGGCCCCGCTACGCATCAATCTTTTCGATCAATTCCAGTCCCGTCAGCTTCGCGTAGCGGTATTTGCAGGTCACCCACTTGTTCCTATCCTTGCCGAATGGCCCATCCTCGAAAGATGTGCCGATGAGAGTGCGCTTTGCCTTCATCCCGCTCTCCTTTCCCGCTTTGCTCGGCTGGGTCATACGCCACGCTCCCGGCGAGTGAGGGGGCGTAGGTGCTTTTGCAAGAACGTCCAGCTAGTACCCTCGCGCTCCATTCGGCCCCACACCGTTCCATCTTTAAGGACTTTGATTATCCGGCAGTAAGTGCCATCGGACTTGTCGAATACCACTTGGCCTAATCGAAACTTCGCCTTACGCTTTCCCGCTATCTTCGCCTCCCGCCCGCCCGCTGGTTGTTTGGTGCTCATATCCGTGGCCCCCTTTCATTATCCAATTCTCGCTGGCAAAATTGACAGCCGCCAGAATTGGCGCAGCAATCTTGATGTGCACGTAGCCGCACGGCCCGGAACTCTGCGGCAAGCTCCTGCTCAAAATCTTCCAGGAAATCGCCATCAGCATCCTCCTGGAAATTCTGCGCCTTGATGAACACCCGCGCCCTCTCCAAGTCCACGTCCGGTTTGTCAGCCACGGGGCACCGACTTTCGCTTGCACTTTTTATGCTGCCAGCCACAAACTCTTAAGCCTTTTTCTCCCCCGCTATCCCCGGCCCCGCCGTCGCAAAATAACTTCTGCTTTTAGGCGAAGCCCTTTGTTGCTACACGTAGTCGCAAAATCAATTAGCGTTTCATCATCAATCTTCATGCCCGGATATTTCCCGCACACACAGGGAATCCGCAAGCAAGATAGGCACTTACGCTCGGTCATAGCGCCATATCCTCCTATCGCTAACAGGCATTGTCCGGTCATTTTGTACTCTTACCCACTCGGCAGCTTCCTTGTAACTTTTGAACGCACCAGAGAACTCCCAGCGATAATGATTCCTCCAACGATACTTCGTGTAGCCAATCCAAACACTTTTTCTCACGTCCCTTTCTCCTTTCGAGGCGCTATCCCCGGCGCGGGGCCGGACGCGCTTTAGCAAAATCCTTCGCCCAATTCTTCCGCTGTCGGCTGCTTGGGCTTCTGGCGATAAAGCAGCGCCACCACGTCCTTGCGCGAAATCATCGGATTATCGCTATCGCCTGCAATCAAGCCGTAGCTTGGTAGGTTCATAATCAGCGACCAAAGTTTGTAAGCGGTCATGCAATCGCAAGTCGAAGTCCGATGCACTGGGCATTCAAAGCGACTATCCCGCACGAAATCAGATTTTTTGGCCATGTGGCTACACACCCTCCAGACTGCCCCGACCGATCTAAAAGTGAAAAGTGGACAGTACCCACAGTACTGCCCCTGCACCGACTATCAGGGCCGCAAGACGCAGACCTAGGCCCACAGCCCGCTCCGCTCGCAGCGCAGCGACCGCTTGGCAGCGTTCCCTCTCGGCTTTGCGTCGTAGGGCCAGATTTTCCAGTTCGCGCAACGTAGCGCCTTCTAGGTGGGTTTCTTCGATGAGTTGGTCAATACTCTTGCTCATAATTGCTCCCCTCGTAGACCGTCCTTACCCCAACCGTGGAGCAGTACTATCCCGCCTGCCTTTTTCCAGCCCTCGAAGTGCGGACTTGCGAGTACCTTCTTTTTGCGTGCTTCATAGTTGTTCTGCGTCGTAGTTTGGATGAGGGCGATCCCGTGCCGACCGTAGGCGAGAATGTCAGCGAATCCGAAAACGTCCTGCCGAATGCCAGCGAAAGAATTCCAATGCTCCACAATCGCACATGTGTAGCCTGATTTGTTTAGGTAATCAAGCGATAATTGAGTTGGCGATTTTTTGTTCATTTTTCGCTTTCTTACGCTTTTGATTAGCCAATTTCCTGCATGTACGGCAGTCACGACCCTTTACGTGCGGGAGCAAGTAGAGGTTAGAACCAGAATATGGATGCCCACGTCGGCAATGTGTTCTTGTTGCGCGTTCTCCGCGCTGCGTATTTTCAAGGCTAGTTACGGGTTCAAGGTGGGAAGGATTAACGCATCCTGTACGGCGGCACAGGTGGTCAAGTTCTAGCCCATCAGGAATTGGGCCAATAAGAATAGTGTAACTAAACCGATGAGCCAAAAGGCTTTTGCCATTAGCCGTAAACGCCCCGTATCCATCGCCCTTAATTCCTGTCATCCACAACCAGCATCGCCCAAGCTCTGGTCTGTCAAGTGGCAAAGGACCATTTTTATTCACGCGCTTCCAGAAAGCGCGAATGACTTGTCTTTCTGTAAACCGCCTATTCATACGCTCGCCTTTTTTTCGTAGTACCGTGCCAGTGCTGCATTGGACACTTTTACAGCGCACTCTTCGCAATGTCTGCGGCCCGGCCTACGCTTCCTTTTGCCGCACTTGGCGCACATTCCCGCTTTCAACCTTCTTATCTCCATTTCAGCTTGGCGTTTCATGTTTGGGAGCATAAGCAAAAGTATTTTACTTGTCAAGCGATATTTTGCTTGACAGACTTTTGTCATACGCGTATTCTCTGCCCATGTCCGAAACTTCCCACTCGGGAGCTAGCCAGAACGCTAAAGGGCGTGCCGCGCAGGATTATCCCCCTGCCGCGGTCAGACTGGATGCAAACTAGCTAGCTTCCCAGTGGAAGGTTTCAAATCAAACGGAGGGGATGATGGAATACCAGCCAATTAAGGAAGGTTCGCGGCTAACCAACGACCTACAATCAATCTATGAAGCGCAGATCGAAAAACACCTGCGCGATTTAGTCCAGATTGTTTGCGACCCAGAATTACTTGCAGAGGTAATCTATACTGTCTACCAAGAAGCTCGCGAGACTTCGCCGCAGGTGTCGCCCTATGACTGGGAGGCGGTCTTCGGTAAAAATACCGCCAAGATGGAACTGCGCTTCGCTTTAGAGGAATACGCTAAAACGTGCGCGGAGACTGGGACCGTATTCCATCACTTGGGAAGATCTTGCGATGAGCCTGTTTGACTATCAGCGCAGTATAGAAATGTTCAAAGAGGATGAACCTTAATCTGCCACCAGGGGCATTGTATCGTTGTGTCAGTTCGCGCCATGTTTCAGGGAACACGCGTTGCAGTTTGAAACAGTTGTCGGAGTCAGCTCTCAACATTGAAAGGTGAATCGTGAACGTAGCGGAGCAACTAAAAATGTCGGGAATGGAACGCGCTGCCAAGAAGTACGAAGCTGATTTAATTCGCGCCCAGATGGTGGCGGAAGTACTCGGCCACGGTGGAGCGCTGGTAAATTCTGACGATGTGCGAAAGGCTTTCTTTGATCACTATCAGCGCGAGTTAAAAATCCACAACGCAATGGGTTCGATCTTTACCCGCGACAAATGGGAACTTGCAGGGTTTATTCGCTCAAAAAGAGCGGAATCTCACGCAAGAATGATCAGAAATTGGAAATTAAAGGCTCCGCTTGACAAAAATCGGAGTGAAGTGGTAGAAAATGGTTAGGTCTGCGCAGCTTTTGGGGGTGGAGTGCCTACACACTCTGCCCCTGTTCCTTGTAGGGGGAACAGATGCAATCACCGAAGATTATCCCTCCACACACGGTCTACCAGGTTCACTCCGCGAAGCGCGTTCCCATGAACTGTTACGTTTTACAAGCAAGTCTGATTCGCCTAACTCACAAGGCGAATCAAGAGCCAGCTATTCCTCGCTCCGCAGGAAGAAAAGAGACAGGCAAGCCGGTGACTCCGCTGCAACGCCCAGCGAAGAGAGTGTCCGACTGTCTCAAGCGGTGTCAGTCTTTTTGAATTCAGGGCTAGTGCGGGGTACCTACGGTGCCCCTGCACCCCACCCTTCAAGAACTAGAACTACTAGGACTTGGGTGAGGGAAGTTCGGCGTGTGCTTGTAGAATTATGAAGGCCGACAATTTTAGATTTGTTGATTGTCCACTTTGGGAGATTCGACACATCCGCAAAATCCTGCACGACCTCCCGAAGTTAGTAGTTAAGAAAATGGAACAGGAAAAACCGCGATGAGCTGCCTCAACGATGGCTACCCAAAGCAGATCCGCATAGACGAGTACGACCCAAAGGCGCATCGCATGGTAAGCAAGTTCTGCAAAGTTTACAGCTCTGGAGATGAGGCGATGGTGAGACGCTGGCACGAAGACATGAACAGAAAACTCCAAGGACAGCAGCGGAGAGACGATGCAGCGGCGACAAAAGCCTAAATGGTGTGGTCGCCACCCCAAGCGCGTGTATTTCGAGGGCCGTTACTGCCCAGCCTGCGTGATGTTGAGGGAGCTGCCTCCGCGTACACGTAAGAAAGTTTTCAAGAAGGGCCGAGCAAAGCAAGCGTTGGTGGACAAGTTCAAATACTTTATGTGACCAGATGAAGATCACCCACGTAGCTCCGATCAAGCGGACGCGCTTAACTTCGTGCTGCGGATGTGGACGCATAGGCGTGTTCCTGTGCGGCGACTGCAAGGCACTCAACGAAGCTATCCGCGTGCGCGTGGCGAAACTTTGGGGTACGTTGGAGAACAGGTTTGCAGCACGGAGGGCGTGAGATGAGCGACAAGGCTGGACATTTCGATATTCTCAAAGCGATGTGCGAGCGCAACATGGATATTCGCTTGTCTCCGCTCGACAACGTGACACACATGAAACTCGTCCACAAAGACCGCGATACGCAGGTCACTATCGGCGTTGGCGGAAATGTGCTCATGGGAATCTATGATGGAAAGTTCATCGGCGGACTAATTCTCTGCGACAAAACGCAGTATTTCAAGATCAAAGAAGAGTTGGAAAAGCTGTAATCGGCAGGTTTGCAGCGAGGCGAGCGTGAGACGTGGGAGAGCACTACACAAAGGCAACGCTTGAATGCACAGCCTATTGCCTCCGCTGTGCGAAAGACACGCAACACAGAGTAGACGGTGTACGGCGCGGACCCTGCCTAGAGTGCATCCGAAAACTAGAAATTAAAAACGAGTTCGAGCGAATCAAGCGAGGGATCGAAGAGGAAGAACGCGCAGAGAAAGACCGGATGAATCCGAAATTATTTTGAGTGAGGCAGCTTGACGTACTGCCTCGTGGTAGCTGATTAGGCTTCACGCTTGCGGCCCGGAGAGCCACTCAGAACGAGTAGCAGAGGGGCCGCGAAGGTCAAAGTGAGACTTGTCAAGAGCAATCTTGTAAAATCTTTCGCATGGCAAACAAACTCAGCCGACAAAGACTCTGGCAAATCAAAAAGCAAGCGTCAGGATGTTGTCAAATCTGCGGGAAGAAGCAAGTTGTTAGCGGCTACTGCCAAGTGCATCGCAAGGCACGCGCAGAGCGTAGAAGGAAGCCAAAATGAGCGAAAATCGCGTCAGGCCGGTCGTAGGCGAACGATCTCATGATGTTCCATGCCCACAGGCAGTGAGTTGGCAGGGCAGGGTTCTTTTGCCTGGTATCAAGCAGGTCCGCACGCCTTCCGTAAGGCGCAAGCAAAAGACGCTGCTCGGAGCAAATCGAGCGCACAAAGCGGTTCAGTATGCCGTAAAGATTGGCAAACTGCCAAATCTAAAAGTTGAGTTTGTGAAGTGTTCTGACTGCGACAAGAGGGCAACACGATATGATCACAGAGACTACTCCAAACCCCTAGATGTTGTTCCTGTGTGTCACGGTTGCAATCTACTCCGTGGAGCAGCGGGGAGATGAGAGTCATAACTATCCATCAGCCGTGGGCGCAGCTCATCGTAGATCGTCGTCGGCATGTCATCATAAAGAACTGGAGCGTAGAGCCAGGTGAGCAATACGCCATCCATGCTTCACACGTAATCAATCGAGAGAAGTGCAAGGAGTTCGAGTACGACCCCGATGCGCTACAGAAGAACGCAATCCTAGGCGTTGTGGAGGTCAAGCGCTGCTTCCCAAGGGTAAACGCTAGGCCGAGCAGGTTTGACTACCAC